>JRYE01000603.1_pt1 | contig 48774 bp, 57 predicted proteins | sample 235321 | NCBI WGS metagenome assembly JRYE01 (sample SAMN03074214, study PRJNA261473) | activated sludge metagenome | biome: Common Effluent Treatment Plant; feature: Wastewater; material: Activated sludge; isolation source: activated biomass in a lab-scale reactor treating industrial wastewater at... | reverse complement strand
TTGGGCGGCCTTGTAAAACCCTCGCAAGATGATGATTGATAACAGGCCAATAGGTATCGGCAAGTACAGATACTTGACGCCGAATGAGGTTTCCGAAGATGATCCGGGCTACATCGTGTGGCTGCATGACAACATTTTTCCAAGGCGATGCTCGAAGGCTTTGCGTGACGCCTGCGATGCCGACTTGCAGGAAGACGATAGCTGGATGAACCCAATGTACGACCAAGACTAATAGTCGGCATTCGCATTGCCACCAACGGTCCGCAGGCTTGACGATAGCCCGCTTCACCAACACCAGAACAACGCGATGAGCAAGGAGCAGAATGATAAGCAGTCAACGGAGAGCGGCAGGGCTATTGACAAGCCTGCTGTTAGAGAACGTGCTTCTTCTTGTCCGGCCTGTGGTGGTCATGGATGGAGTTTTTCCGCAGACAGGTGGGGCAATATCACGGGCTACCACAAGTGTCTCATCTGTCACGGTTCAGGCATTTGGCATGTTCGCTAACGTTCCGGGTATTGGCGTAGTGCCATCACAAATGTTTAATTGAAATATAAAACTTGAAAATATGCACAGAAGATTGATTGAAAAACTAAAGGCATTACGCCAATACTGTGTTATGCGTTGGTTTTCATCGCCAGAAACTTTCATTAAATGGTATTTGAGTAAAAAACATGGTAGCGTAAAATTGAATGATGGAACATGGGCAGTCAATCAAAGCGATGAATTTCATTCTTTTTGCTACAATGAAGGTTACAAGGCGTGGAAGAAAACTAACACATAACGTTCCGCAGGTTGCTGAAGGCGGCTACACACAAACACTGAAACGAAGCACGGACATGGAGGATCAGACGAACATTCCGAACGAAGAGCAGACGGGCGAATGGTCGAATGGGCCACCACGCTGATAGAAGACCCCCCTACCCAGTCGCTGTGCATAACATTCCAAGTGCCGGTTCTTGATGCCGTACAACGGTTCGGGGCTTGTAGCAGTAGGGGACTTTGAAAAACTACTGCTCAATTAACCACAAAAGCTGATTAGAAGTACACAGCTAAATTAAAGTACTCCTGCCCCTATTGTTACAACCCTTGTTAGCAGAAGTGGCGGTTAAATTACAAGGGTGTCAATTAAAAAAAACGCAAAAAATGATTATCATTTACTGTTTACTCGGATTTCTTGCAATTATGGAAATTGCAACTTTTATTACTTATGGTGGATTTGTGTCAAAAGAAGTTACAGAGGTGTACATTCCTAATGAACCTTATGCGATTAAGTTCTAGAAAGAACGCTATCCGGAATTTGAGATTTTGAGAGAAGCTAAACAGCAATAACTAATGATTAAAGATTGGAGAAACGATCTCAATAGAGCAAGTAACAATTGGGCTTGCACTTCGGAATCATCTCATGAGAATTCTTTAGTCCAATTGCGAAAACTGATTAGAAAAATAAATAGTCAGTTCCAAGTAAATTTGACGATCCCAGATGAGAAGCAGATGGAAGTAATAAATCAAGAAATTGGAGATATAGAAGAGAGTGTATCTCTTGAAGAACTGGTTGAATCCTGGAACAGAATTCTTAATCCTAATCTTTACATTAAAATAGAGAAAAAATTAACGTGGGGGTTGAGGATAGTTCATACGAATCTTAATGGAAAGCACAATTTTTTCTTAGCTGAAGTTTATTATGATGAAAAAGGTGATGATAAGACGCCAATATCGTATAAGGTATTTAATCCTTACAGGAGGACTTTAGAGGAGGTTTGTTTCCTTATTGAAAATTTATCATCAGTTTGTCAAATGCCTGTGCTCGAAGGTGATAGTATTTTTCCAGCTATTTTTGAAGGAGAATGAATACGTAGTATTGTTTTTAGATTTATAGTTTATTTATTGCGACAAATGAAGTTAATTGTTTGGTTCATGGGTGGAAATAGTGTTGGGAAAACATCCAATGCAGCTCTTGTTCATGATTTCTTTAAAAGAAATTTAGGTGGGGAAAGAAAAGTTTATGAATGGATAGATCAAGGAAAGAAATGTTCATTTACTAAGATGAATTTGGCAAGTTCAAATCTTGGGGTATTTGGGCGTACTGCGTGTGGTGGTACAGACACTCTTAATTCCAAGTTTCAAATTCAGAAATCTTTTGAGAAAGCATTGTCCGTTTCAGATGTTGTTATCATAGAAGGCATTATGGCTACAGGGACATGGATAGAATTTATTAAACGTCCTGGTGTTTACCTTTGGTTGGTGTTACTTGATGTCTCAGAAGAAAATAATTTCCAGCGATTAAAGCAACGTAGAAGTGTGAAGCGAAACGTCTCCCCAGAAGAAATCATTATCAGTGCTAAGACGCAAGAAAATTTGGCTGGAAAGTTGCGAGGATTCCGTTCGCTCTTTGAGCGTATGCGACCATATGCGGATAAAGCCACTTTTTTAGATACTAATTCCTTGAACCAAGAACAAGTTGGGGGAAAGGTACGAGAAGAACTAATCTCTATTATTTCTAACACAACATTCTGATCGGGAAAAGACAGCGTTATATTCAAGAGATAAGTTGTGTTTTGACGGGTTTGGGGTCCCAAATTTTTCACTCTTATCAACCGACGGGAAACTATCACTAATGAAGGGGAGGGGGTTTTATCTCTTTTTCTTTTCTAACCTTCCGGGAAATTAAATAATAAATATCTAAAATAAATTCATAGTGTATGAAAAGTCAAAAAAATATTCAAGAACCAATCTATTCGTTGTTAGGTGAGATTTATGGTGGTTTGTTTAGTGATATTGAAAATGAGTTAAGTTCGGACCTAAAGGACGTTATCTTCCAACGCTCATTTAACCAGCTAACAAAACAACAACAAGAACAATTCGGTAGATTTGTAGAAAAATTCAAGGAGGGGAAGATTTTTATGCCTCTTTTGCTTAGTTACGAGAAGGGTCTCTCAGAAGATTCCAAAAGATTAATTCAAATTTGGGAGAATGAAAAAGAAAACTGATAGAGAATTGATCAATAACATCTTAGAAAGATTAAGGTTGTTAGAGAATTGGTACCATAGAATAGAGCACGAAAAGAATGTCTTTGAGATGGGGCATAGAATCTCTAGAATTCTTTGTGATAAAGGAGATAAATTTGACCTTGAACTTTTGGCTAAACTCCAGGTTTTGTTGGGAACCAATTTGATAGAGGTGAAATCAGTGAACCCAGAATCATTAGAGAGAGGGCTGAAGGTTAAAGGGAAGGTAAAAAAGAAAGCAAACAAATGAGAGTTCGTTTGAATTTAGTTGACATAAGCAAAATTAAGCCCAATTGCCCAAGGGCAATTGCTTTATTACCTTCTCTCAATCTTGGCTACGATCGCGAAGATTTTAACGAAGGATTGTATTACATGGAATTAGCTTGGCTTACGTTTTGCTTAGAATTAACATTGCGGAAATGAGTTTAGATGATAATTGGATTTCTGTATCAGATCGCCTTCCTGAAGAATTACAGAATGTTTTGATTTGTACAAATCAAAAATTCATTACCTTAGGTTATTTCGCAAGTACTTGCGATTGGAACGAATGGCGAGCATTAGGCATCGGAGTTGTGGAAGTTACGCATTGGCAAGACTTACCAGTTGCGCCTAAAGAACTATAACAATGAATCCAGGCCTAAATGCAGGTAGGCGATGGGTCCCTCCGAATAAGCGGAGGAGTAAGCATCGTAACGCTAAGGTTACAAAAGGGAGGAGGAAGATGCAGGAAAAATTCAACCGCGACAACAAAGGCAAATGGCTCTAAAGAGAATAACAATTAACAACAGAATCTTTGTTGTTCCTGGATCTTACATCAGTTGGGAAGATGTTTTTGATTTAATAGATAAGATTCCTGATGATGGAGAGGTGGTCAAATGGTCCTTGAAAGGTTCAAAGATTGGATCTTTGCTGAAAGGAGAAAAAGTTAGAGTTTTTAAAGATATACATTTAGAAGTTTCAAATCAATGAAAACAGATGTGGTTGTGATCGGCGCTGGTCTTTTTGGATCTATGATAACACGATACCTTCAAAAGAATGGGCTTGATGTAGTCTGTATAGATAATAAGGAACCAATGGCAGCCTCTAAGTGTTCCTTTGGTGTCTGGAAAGATGGTTGGATCAATAAAGTCATTCAGCAAGAAGCCAACGAAGGAATGGATCTGTTGGAAGAAATGACTGGTGGTATCCATGAGATGAAGATCTTCAATATCACTAAGGAACGAGAAGACGATTTTAAGAGAGTGGATTGTTCTCAGTTACTTCTAAAAGACTTTATACAAGGAAAAGTAAAACAAATTTTCCACGATACGGTTGAATTTGAAGAACCGAATGGTGAATTGGGTTCCGTCTTTGCTAGGAAGGCGATTGTAGTTGCCGCTGGCGTTTGGACAGCTAAGATTCTTGCTCTTCAGAGGGGAGTAAGTATGATTGGTTTAGATGCGGTTTGGGGGGCGACATTAGATATCGATTACAAGATTGAACAATCTACAGTAAAAGAATGGGCACCCTACCGACAAAGTCTCCTGCTTGATTTAGGGAATAAAGTGGTCTTTGGAGACGGTTGCACGGTTAAGAATCCACGCGGAGGGGATGATCCTCGTTTAGAAAAAGCATCGACAAGACTGTTAGATCATTTTAATGATGCTACTTTTGGATTAAGTTTCTCTAAGATTAAGATGGTGAATGAAGGCTGGCGTCCCTATTTGAAAAAGGGGTCTTTGGGATTCGTTCAAAAACACGGAGACAAACTCTTTTCAGCCACTGGAGGAGCTAAGAATTCAACGATCCTCTGTGGTCACGTAGCGAAACGAATCTTAAATTTAATCGAACGTTCTTAAGAAACTAACGTTTTATGTGTAATACAAACGTCTAACTAAAAACAAACAGACAAATGGCAAATGAAGTAATGGCTTACAATGTTCGCTCCAAGACGAAGGAGCCCATGATCAACGTCGTTATCGACATCAACAGCAAGGGACGCTACTTTGCAAAGGGAGTGTCGAAGAAGGACAAGAAGACCGTGATGTGCACCGCGATGGGGAAAGACAACGCGGTTGCTGCTGTGAAGAGCGGAGCAGCTAAGAAGGGAACCGGCTGGGGGAAGTAAAGGAGGAAAACAAGAAGAGGAAGAAGGGTGAGGGTTCTCACCCTTTTTCTTTATCTGGGGGTTTCTTATTCCCACTTAAACCCCACTTAAAACAGGAAAATCAAAAATAAATTTGCTTCCTGATAAAAAGTAACTTATATTTGTCCTGTTGAACAACTAAAAACAAACAGACGATGAACAACAAATTGCCATTTCGGATTTACACCGCTAGCGGTGAGTTAAGAGGTTGCGCATTGCATGCTGAAGATGCAGCGTCATTACTTTCTCTTTTGGGTGATGGAGCTACTTTGCATCACGATGATGTACTTTACGACGCGCCTATTTGGACAGAGGGTGTTGACGGCTACGCGTACCATAGCTATGACTTCGTGGCTAGCGTTGCCCATGCTCGCATCAAAAGAGCTAATTTTATCGCTCCTGATGAAGCAACCAGCAAGGAAGAACAACGTAGGATTAAGGAATTTGATCAACATAAGAGTCACCACTGACAAACCCCTCATTCCCCAGTGCTTGTTAGGACACATTTAGCGAGCGCTGGGGAATTTGGTTATGTTTACCAACCTAAAAACATTGAAATTGGATTTGTAGTAGCTGGAAGACGTCATCATAGTTGTTATACTCTACTATTCATGTTACCAGGGTTGACTAACGTTTATAAAGATAAAGAGATTGTAGATGGTTTTCTTATGATTGGTGATAGATTTGTTGATCACAAGGAAGCCGGTGAAATAGCTCTTTCAGCAGGTCAGCTTGAAGATGAAAGATACGCAGCCTCCTCTCATTGAATATCTTTACTAAGAACAGGATGACTGAATCAACCACATTAAAAACCTACGAGTTTCTCGTAGAGATGTTTGATCTTTGTGAACATGGCGCAAGAGCCATTGGAGTGAAGACAGTTAATAAGCATTGGGGGTATGTATCTTTTTTACAGGCCATTCAAAGATTGAAGATAGTAAATAGAAGTGGTTTTTGGTATCACTGGGTAACTAAGTGACAACCAGATTGGCATATGGCTGAGAGACTTCACTCGGAAGTCTTAGATCAAGTAAGGTTTAACAGGAAGAAAAAAAAGACAGAGAGAGCGATTAGATTAGACAAATTGGGCCTATAGCTCAGTGGTCAGAGCGGCGGACTCATAATCCGTTGGTCGCAGGTTCAAATCCTGCTGGGCCCACCAAAACCCTCAAAGCAAATGACTGAAACAACAACCGCTAAGGCTCACGAATTCCTGATTGAGATGTTCTCCCTCTGTGAAGAAGGTGGTGCTAAAGCTATCGGCACAAGGACAGTTATCAAACACGCAGGATATGGTCAATTCCTTCAGGCTGTTCAGAGATTGCGGATATTAGATCGAAGCGGTCATTGGTGGCGTTGGATCTCAAAAAAGACTCCATCTTGGGAAATGGCTGAGAAACTCCATTTAGAGGTATTGGATCAAGTAAGGTTCAATAGACGTCAGCGTCAGCGTCAACTATCAAGTTGACTAACGTTTCTTAACTTGAATGCTCAGGTGATGAAATCGGTAGACACGAGGGACTTAAAATCCCTTGGCCTGTAAGGGCCGTGCGGGTTCGAGTCCCGCTCTGAGTACAGCATTCTTTGAAGATGTAGACAGGAGAGGAGTCAGTGTGGAAGGTGACACGAAGCACGCGGATGGACTTAAAAGGTAAAAAGAAATGAAGTCGATGAGCATCAAAGAGGCAAATAATGTGTTAGTAGCAGCCTTTTATTTTAACGAAGCGGTTGTTTGGGATAGCCATTTTGGTTACGAAATAGGGTATTTTTAGGAGAAGGACACGTTTATGACACATATTTAATTGATGTTAGAACGGGCGTAGTTCACGAACCTAATTGTTATCCTAAATCAGAAATTCATAAATACACAACGAGTTAATTGATAAACTCACTAAAAAATATGGTTACGAAAAACGTTTTGAGCTAACCGCAGGCCGAAGCGGGGCCTGTGTCGAGCGGCTTGCGACAAGCGTGTGTTACCCACCGTGTTCTTTCTGAGCGAAAGGTCAACTGGTAAAAGCAGCAACGATGAGCGACGACGAATTGATGCGAGATGAAGAAGCTCTACTCCCATGCCCGTTTTGTGGTGGCGAGGCCGAGCAGATTGAGGTAGAGCCACAAGCATTCTGCATTGAATGCACGAAGTGCCAAGCCTCTTCAAAGGTGGTCTGCTTCCTGATGGATGATGGATCCATGCTTCTGCGCGAGGCGTGGAACGATAGGGTGCATTCACATGGCGGGTAACGGACAAGGCTTGACGTAGCTGGCCTATCACCAACACACGAACAACGAACAAACATGGAACACGAGCAGGACAAGTCGAACGAAGCACCGAGCCAGTTACGGCAAGCTGGTATTTGAAACCTAAGTGCAATATTGGAGAGATAAAGAGAGTATATTATTGATACAATCTATTCAAATAATGAACAAGCGCACTCCATTCCTCACTTGGCTATGGGCCACTCAAAAGGGCCGCATCGTCTTCATTCACCTGTTCCTGGTGGCCGCTGCATCCTCCATGGCCACCCTGGGAGCGGACACCCTGGCTGCGACCATTGTGGCGTGGGTGCTCATCATCGGCCCGCCCGCTGGCTACTGGATAGGCAACTACTGGTACTGGACCGTTCGGCTCAATCGCGGTGCCAAATGTTGAGCGTCCTCTACCTGGCCACATCCACCGGTGCGTTTGTTTCCGCCTGGTGGCAGGTCCGGCTCATAAAGGCCAACCGACCAATCCGGCACGGGCTTTGGCTGGCGGCTTACATCGTCATCGGCTACGGTTCAGCCATCTTTGCCGCTGGGCCTTGGTGGGGCATCCTGGCCTTGGTTGGCATGGCTGGCATATTTAGTATCAACTTTCGTTTGTTCCTTAATTCACTTCGCGGTCTCCCTCCGGACTATATGGGTCCTCCAGCTGATGTGATTAGGAATCGTAGTAGATATGATCTTTTTTATTGGCGATTAGCCTTGCGATTTAATCTATCACCAGCGTTGTTGGCAGTCTCGTTAGAGGGCTTAGTGTCAACTATTATTATCTTGTATTTTAGTTTAATGAGATAATTTTTCTGTTTAGAGTCTTGATAAATTAAAAACTAACGTTATTTTAGTTGAGCTCAGGTGGTGAAATGGTAGACACGAGGGACTTAAAATCCCTTAGCCAGTAACGGCTGTGAGGGTTCGAATCCCTCTCTGAGCACAGAGTTCTTTGAAAATATTGATATTTTAGCCACAGGGGATCGAGAGATCCTGGGACAGCGAGGAGTAGGAGCATAGAGCAATAGCCGCGTAATGCACGCACTCATGTGACCGAAACATTTTTAACAGAGCAGTGAGTTGTTGTGTAACTGCCCTGTGGCTATCTTATTTTTCTAAGTGCAATCTGTAAACACATCGGAGGGAGGGAAACAGAGCTAAGACACCCGAGTCCCTGGAATGACACTTAGAAAAATGCATTCTTACAAGGAGTGGGTGGAAAGAAGCAACGAATAAACCACTTGTAAGAAATATTAGATTGAAGCGGGAACCACAAGAAAGGATCAGCAATTTAGAAGAGCGGTCTGATTTTGGGGATCCCGCTTCAATTCCTCTTCCACAGAGCAGATAATGAAGTCCACTTAGAGAAGTTGAAAAGTTATGTTTAAGAATCTGCTGGGTGATCATGTAGAATTTCAGTGGGCAAATGAATACATGAATTACCACTGTTGGGAGATTGGAGAGTGGGAAACCACAAATAGACCGGCGGCTAAACCGGAACCTAAACTTGAAGGTCTCACTCTTCATTTAATCCTGTAGCTCAGTTGGATAGAGCACCTGCCTTCTAAGCAGGCGGTCGAAGGTTCGAATCCTTCCAGGATTGCTTTAGATAAAAAGATGGATAGCAAAGACTTTCTTATTGCCATACCCAGCCGAAGTCGTGTTAATGTCCTCAAGGAGGAGACATATTCTTTTATCAAACATTCCCGTTATCCGTTTAAGATATTCGTCGAACCTAATCAGTACGATGATTATCGTAAGGCATTCTTTGGAAAGGAGTTGGTTAGATTAGATAAGAATAATCTTGGTCTCTGTTATGCAAAAGCCTTTATTCAGGATTATTGTCTTAATCGTGGGATTAAATATGTTTTTAAGTTAGACGATGATTTGAGTAATGTGAGAGTGAGAGGCATGTCTAAGTTAAAAGCAACAGGAGAGGTTATAGATCGAAAATATCGCGTGGAAAATTATTTAGATCCTTTGATTTATGAAAGCCTAAAATTATTAAGAGGTAATAAGGACATTAAAGGAGTGTCTCTTCAATATGGAAATGAAATGTGGGGGACACCTGATAATCAATGGGTATTGAATAAACGATTTCAAAGTTCTTACATAATTGATGTAGACTTCCTTTTCCCATATGTCCAGCATCTTTATAATCAATGTTTTGAGGACTTTGACACTTTCTTTAACATCGTCGATAAAGGGTTTTATGTGGCTAGAAATCAGATTTACGGAGTTGATTTCGGTAAGATCAACAGTCCTGGTGGTATCAATGATTTTAAGCGCAGGGAGGAAGCTAATGTCGCAAAAGAGAATATGTCGAAACGGTATCCTTATTTGAAATGGAAGAAAGTAGAAAAAGATTGGGATTGGGAGCCGGATTTGAGGAGGACAAAGGAATTTAAGAGCATCTCAATAGATGGATAATCAATATCGTGATTTTGAAATTTGGTCTCGTGCTCTTATTGAGTCAAAGGATGTAGACCCTGTCTATCCTTTGGTAAGAGGGATTATAGAAGAGTACGGATTTGAACCGGAATGGTTTGCATTTGTTTACACATCCTTTTACAGCTTAGAGAGTGCTGTTAAGATGTGTAAGCGAATGCCGACGAAAGAGAAGTTCAACCCCAGTCGCTTCAAAGAGATGCGTCTTTCAAGGTTTCTCCATCATTATAGTCATGAACGTAGAGGAGTTGCGCGTTCTATAGAAGGACAAACTAAATCTTTAGAAAGGGTTGTTAATTTCTTGAAAGCTGCTGAAAAAGGAGGAGGATTCTCGCCTAAAATAAGAGATTGGGATAATCAAGAATTCCGTTCATTCGTGATGACTTTCCCTTTATTTGGAGAGTGGGCGTCTTTCAAGATAGCGGAATTATTTGAAAAGTCTTTAGATTATTCGAATTTAAGGATTCTTGATTTAAACCTAGATAAAAAAGATCCGAATAAGAACGACGGCCCAGTGGGGGGATTGCGGTGGCTTTATGGTAGGAATCAAAGATATGATAGGAGTATTTTTCCTGTCTGGAATAGATTTGGGGAGAATTTAGCGGATGCTTGGGGGGTGGACATGGGTGAAGTTGAGACTTGTCTCTGCAAGTGGCATAAAATGAAGACAGGAAAGTATTGGGTTGGTCATGATATTGCTGAATTTATTTCGTTGAAACCTGTTCTCGAACAAAAAAGGTATTACCGTTTAATGAACAATAATTTTGACCGACGCTTTTGGCATAATATTAGCAAATTCCCTAAGGAGTTAAAACCAGTTTATTTCAAGACAGGAAAGATCTTAAACGATGATTTTGCTAAATCTCTTCCGGAAATTAATGTGTTAAAAGTCCTTTTAGATACAGAATGAATCAAAAGAAATTGGTAGTTTGGATACATGGCTCCGGTGGTTCGGGGAAGACTACTCAGAGCAGACTGCTTTTAGATGCATTCGGTTGTAATAATGAAACACCGATTGTAATCGATGAAGAGAAGGTAAAGTACACTGTGTATGGTAAGAGTGGTGTTTGTGTGTTAGGGAAGATGGGGAAGAATCAATGCACTGGTCTTGATACTGTGTATGGAAAATTAGGATCTGACGGAATTACAACGACGCTACAGGGTGCCTTGGATGACGACAGAGTTGGATTGATTATTATTGAGTGTATTTTAGCTTCGGCAAAGTGGTATGAAAAATGGATTAAAGCTGGGTTGAGGAATAAGTTTGTTCTTTTGAGCATACATTTAGACTTTAGCCTTTGGCAAAATTTTAAGCGAATCAGTGAACGTCGTTCTAAGAAGAGTGGAAAGAATTGGTGGGAGGAAGAGCTCCCAGACACTGTTTATAAGAATGTAGGGACCAAGAATTTTGAGACAAGGACTATCTTCGATAAGATAGCTGGAAAGCATCCTAAGATGCCATTCGATATATTAGCAGAAAAGTCTATCCGTCTTGATGCTCTTGAAAACAAAGGTAAGATTCATCAAAAAATAATGGAAGCCATAGAACTCATTTGTTAATGGAAAAATTATCCACAATAAATTTTGATATTCCGAATCTTGAGGAGCGGAAGATTTTTTATCGAAAGGAGACTACTGATTTTAATTGTTTAAGGGAGGTCCTTGTTCAGAAACATTACATGTCTAAGAAGTTAGGCATAAATGTAGAAGAAGGAGAATCTTGGCTAGATCTTGGCGCTAACATAGGCGCTTTCGCTATGTATTGTCTTTCAAGAGGTGCTTCTAACTATATAGGATACGAGCCAGATAAAGAGAATTTTAGGATCCTCAAGAAAAATATAGATGGTTTGAAAGGTTATGAAGTGATAAATTCAGCTGTTTCAGATCGAAGAGAGAAAGAAATTGAGTTCTTTTCAGGAAAGAGATTGACCGATCGTTATCGTTATTCTTTGAAGCCTAATAAGACAGGAAGGTCACTTGGTAAGCTTAAGAATAAATATGGAGGGTTTTTGAAAGATCAGTCTTATGATGGTGTTAAGATGGATATAGAAAGTGCGGAATTTGGTTTGATAGATGATTATATGTTGCCAAATTGTCGCAAATTAGTTTTAGAATATCATTTTACAAAAGATAAAGACGTCTCAAATTTTCAAAAAAGGATGGGTATATTAAGAAAACATTTTAGCTTAGTTCATTATTCTGCATGCTTAGATAGATTTGACGTTGATAAACCTTATCCTGGATTCTTTGATCAGATGGTTTATTGTAAGAGATGATTATTTAAATAGCTTGACTATGGGGAAGGATAGTTTAGAGGCCTCTTGGATGAGGATGTTGCCAAAAGATGATGAAGAAATTAATGAGCATTTTTTACATGAGTTTTTCAGAACTATGTATGAAAGGCAACAAATCTATTTCAATAGATTTATTCAAAGGAATCCAGCGCCGTGGACGGAAGATCCTATATTTAGGGATTATAAATACACAAATGTTTATCGGGAATTGGATCGTAATTCCCTTTGGGAGATTGAAAACATTATTAAAAATAATTCCTTGACTGATAGGGACTTAATTTGGCAGATTTGTTTGTTTAGGTTTTTTAATCAACCGTTGTTATTTGAATTTATCAGAGAGAATGAGTTCTTTAATAGGGATCCGTTACCACTTTTTTCAAATTATGATTCTAATATTTTTTATCGTGCTTTAGAAATGTATCGGAGCACCGGTGGTAACCCTTTTACTAATGCATATTATATTAACAGCGGTGCTTGTCCTGGTGCTAAGAGAGATTGGTGTTACGGGAATAAGATTGTACCACATCTTCATTCTAAGATTGATGAGTTATGTGAAATTTGTTTGAATTCTCAAAATCCTCAAGATTTAATAGATTTTATGATAACCCTTCCAGGGGTTGCTAGATTTATTGCTCACGAATTTTATATCAGTCTCTGTTATATTCGTAAATATACGAATAGAAAGTTTTTTAAATGGACTGAAAACGACTGGACAAATGTAGGTCCAGGGGCATCTTTAGGGATCCGTTTGATATTCCCTTCTTTAAAGACAATTAAAGAGCAAGAGCAAGCTATTTTTTGGCTTAAAGAATTAGCTCCTCTTTATCTTCAAGAACATTTTCCTGATTTTTACTTTTTCCATTGGAATAAAGAGTTGAAGAATGCAGCAACCGGAGTTCCTGGGATTAGAGTATTGATAAAAAATGATTGCAATATTACTCTTCATAATATAGAAATGTGGCTATGTGAGTTCTCTAAATATTGGAAAATGACTATAAAGGAGGGAAAACAACGGTCGAAGTTTGTGCCTTGTTCTTAATCTTTACTAGTTAAAAACGAATAAATTACGGTACAGTTATCAATCTGTTGATTTCAACACTGTTTTTATTATGTTAGATAAAATTTACCAAGATATCCTCTCGCACCAATCTCAAGTTCGTAAATTGATCTTGAATCAATTTCAAGACGAACAATTAAGAGAAGGTGCCGTTATTTCCGATGAATCTTTTCAAAAGGCTGTCGAGGTTGAAAAGCTCGAAGTGTTTTCTGATGAGAGCATTAAGAGATTCTGTCAGGATATTCAAAAACTCCATGGAGCTTCAAGATTAAAGCCTGATGAATTAGAAAAGGCGAAAAAGGATCTTAGTAAACTCGTGAAAGTTACTAAGATGGATAAGAACGGTAAAAAAGTCACTGTTTGGGTAAAGCGAGGTGAAGAACCCAAGAAGGAAAGACCGCAGGCTAAACAATCAAGAGGAGCAGGCGATCCCCCGCTGATTAGATTAAATCCGAGGTCAAATGGAGAGGAAAATGTTAAGGGAGGAGGAGACAAGAAAACAGATAAGGTGAAATTCAGTGATACCTCACCTTATGCTGGGAATTACCAAAAGGGCACTAAGGAAGCTAAGATCACTCTCGCCCAAGCTAAAATCTTAGCAAAAAAATTCAAATTTGAAGGGGCTAACGCTCCTGACAAGTCTTGGGATCTTGATAAGTTATCCTCGGATTTTAGTGGGGATGGTAATTCTGTAGCTTACAATAATAATGACGATAGTAGTTTCATAGAAATCGCAAAGGATGGTGACAACTATTATCTCACAGTTGGCCCAAAGTCCTTCAGTAGGGTCGAAAAGATATTGAACGGAGAATCAACAAAGGATGTTATTGCAACCCAAAGACCAGCAGTTGCCGAAGGTGAATACCACGAGAAGATAGCTGAAGACTTCAAGAAGATATCTCCAGAAGATCAAAAGAAGTATTTATCTTGGTTGACAGGTGGAGCCAAGAAAGGATAAGATCTTGTAATAAAAATCGATAAATTAAAAAGAATTCTAATCGTATGTATTTAACAATAGAACAAATGTTTAGTGATACTTTAAAAGCGATGAGTGAAACGAGTATATGGATGAAGTGGGGAGCGGTTATTTTAGGTGGTGTACTAAGTTTTATAACTCCAGTACAATCTTTTGTGATTGCTGCGATGTCTCTTGTGTTTGTAGATGTCATAACTGGAGTTTGGGCATCTAAGAATCGAAATGAGAGATTCAATTCCAGGAGACTTTATATGACAGTTTCTAAATTGATTCTCTATCCACTGACGATTCTTATTTCTAATTTGGTGGTTATAACCTTTTTCAAAGACATTCCAGTCGTGGAAGGATTAACTTACATGGTTTCTTTGTTTCTTTGTATGGTAGAGTTTCAGAGTAATATAGAGAATGTTGGTGATATAGTCAATATAGATATTTGGTCTAATATAAAGAAGTGGCTCACAGATAAGGTGAAGATAGATAGAAATCTTAACACCTAAAGTTATTAAAAATGTATTTAGTAAAGATAAAGAAAACGCGAAATGATAAATTTCGCGTCTGCTTAGTGAGTGACGCGAATAAGAAATTGGTTCTCCAAGGGGAACCAATTTCTAACCTGACAGATGCATTAAGGGTAGCGAAGAATCTTCGAGAAGGTAAAATTTCAAAAGAACCTGTAGAGATCTTACCAGTTAATCATACTTTTCCAAGGAATTATGGGCCTGGTGTGAAGAAAATTAAAATATCTGATTAAAATGTCTATTGATATGAACAAATTTTTTGATAATTCTGGATTAGAGGTAAATCCCCGTTCTAAATTGGTTAAGGCTAATTTAGATGGTCAGCTGGGGAACTCATTGCTTTTGAATGAGAAGACATTGGAGAAAGCAGTGAGTGAAATGGATTTATTGAGTTATGATGAAGAATATATCGATAGATTGAGGTCTGACTTAGTTAAAGGTTTTAACATTGATAAGACCATTTCGGAAGAAAATTTTGAGAAAGCTAAGAAAGATTTAGGCAAGTTAATCAAAACTACGGTCTTAGATAAGAATGGTGTTCGTCGGATCGTTTATTTAGCCCGTAAGGAGTATAAGAGCCATACAAAAGGTAATAAATCAGAAATTGAAGCCACCATCGCCCGACAGAAGGCGTTGCTTGCTAATCCTAAATCTCCAGCTAGTGCTCGAAAGAGAGCAGAAGAGATCTTGAAGGTAGAGGGAGAAAAATTGACCAAGGAAGAATCACCTGAGAAGACGAAACCCCAGATCACTTACAAGAGAGTCTCCACCAACGAGCCTAATGTATCCGACAGAACTGTTAGTCACGAAGTCTATGTGGATGGGAAATTTAGAGGACGACACGCTGAAGTTGATACTGCTAAGGAATTGATTGACCAATTGGTGGAAGAGGGTGGTGAGTTTAATCCGAATAAAACAGCTGATGCTTCTGTACGTGAAAATGCTACTCAAAGGACCCCAGCAGATTCTAAAGAGTCAGATAAATTCAGTCTTCCCTGGAAAGAAAAGAATGGTTACTTCAGAGTAACTAACGATGGGGATGATTTTAGTTTTGATTCTAAGACAGGTGTTCTTAGTATGGATGGTGGGTCAGGTGTTTTCAATTATCAGAAGAAATTGAAAAATATTGAGGAGGCCGATGACGCAATAGGCAAATTGATTGACGGTGGAGATGAAGATGGTGAGTGGGAATTAGAAGATAAATTGAAGACTGAAGCCTGGTCTAATCCTAATAAGAGAGGACTAGAGATACAATATGGTAAGAATATTGTATCTATAGATGGTTATACTAATGGTCAAGGTCCGGACCATATTGGTATGATGACGGAATTAAAGAAAGATGAGTCTTTTGTGTTTTCAAATGATCATGGAAAATACAAGATCACATCGTTAAATGGGAAGGATAAATATAATATTCAAGAATTATCTCTATCAGGTGGTGTAAAGGACGATGGACTTTCAGGTAATTTTGATTACAAAGAACCTAAAGTGTCTGATAAAAAAGTTGATAAAGCCATTGATAAATTAAAAGGAGGAAATATTAAGGCATCAAAGGACTTTGTGGATAAAATAGTTGAAGGTTTAGGAAAGTTAGTTGAAAAACATGGGATTAAGATTCTTGAGAATAAACCTTGGAGCTTATTTTTTGCTGTTTCAGAAAGCCTTACACCTGGTCAAGAACATAATAAGAAGATCGATATCAGAGATAATGTTGGTTTTGCAAAGGAAAGAAGGTTATTAGATGATAGTCATATTGAAACTGCGATTAAGAGAGCGTTAAAGATATACAAGGAGGAGAATAAGCTCCAAAAAGGAGACACTATCATTTCTTTTGATTTAAGCGATGATTTGGAAAAGGCCCATAAGGATCTGAGCAAGCTGATCAAGACGACCGTAATGGACAAGAACGGTCACAGGAGGACAGTATATATCTCCCGCAAGGAATACGAAAGTCACACCAAGAGCAATAAAGATGAGATTTTAGCTACGATCAAGCGTCAAGAATCCTTGTTGGATAATCCTAAATCTCCAGAGAGCGCGAAGAAAAGAGCGAGAGAGATTCTGAAGGTGGAACGAGCAAAATTAGGATCTATCGATCCCTTAAAGAAAGTCAACAAGGAGCCTTTGAGTCAAGATTCGAGATTTATTGATAAGAATAAGACTTCTGATAAGTTGAAGGGAGATTTGTCTAAATTGAAACTATCTGAAATGAGCGGTGCTGGCCAATATGGAGACAGTCACATTCCAGGCACACATGAAATAAACAATTTAAGTAAGGAGCAAGCTAATAAATTGAAGAAGATATTGAAGTTAAAGGGAGACATTGATGATGTGGCCCAGATTGGTAGTGATGACGATGAAGCTGATGATTACATATACATTCAATCTGAAGGGTATATCTCTAGACCAAGTAGAAAGAGCAATGGAAATGATTATTTTTTGGTTGTTGCTCCTAAAATGATAAACAAGGTTAAGAAAGCCCTTCATCCAGAGAAGATGGATAAGGGATCTAGAAAGACAGAAGCAGCCAAGAAGGACGCCCCTCACGACGATTGGAATGGAAGTGAGGTACAAGAAAAATTTCTTGATAAGGATCTGAGTAAGAAGGGAGAATCCCAAAAGAAAGACGTTCAAGGGTCAGAGAATTATTTTGCTGAAAAGCCAATCAAAACTAACAAAGTCGATAAAAATAAGCTTGCGTCGCAAACAATGATTGAAGCCGCTAAACTTCATAAAAGAGGTCATGCAATATTATCAGATATTTGGAGTGGTAGAAATCAATCGGTGATAAATGATGTGGCGGGTAATCATATTGATGCCCCTACCGTCATGAAAATTATCGATCTGGCGGAAAAGCTAGATAAGAAATTCCCTGAAGGTGAGAAAATAGGGACTTCTCTTCAATCTTTGAAAAGTGAGGTACAAGAAATCGTTGATCTTAGTAAGAAAAAAGAAGACACCAAAGTCGATGCATCCTTAGATAAGTTGGCGAAGCCTGAGAAGAAGGTAACTAAAGATTATGGTAATCCCAAATCATTATCTCAAGGGGAATATGAATCCATTGTATATGCCATAACAACTTCAGAGAATCATATAAGAAAACCTGAACCTTCGGATCTAAATACTGCTAAAATTGTAAAATTGGATGCTGATGAAAGGTTTTTACTTGGTAAATTGCCAGCGAAAGAATTTAAGAACAACGAGGAATTTATCAATTATAGAACAATTGACACTGAGAAGGAACGATTTTACTTAGCTAAAATTGGAAATAAGACCTTTGCCGTTGATAATGGAGGGTATGATTATCCAAGATACATTGCTAGAATAAAATAATGGAGGAACTTGCTGCAATAGAAAAAGAGAAAAGTCTTTTAGTGATCAAGGAGCAATTAGCCTTAGAAAAAGCACTATCCTCTTCCGATCCAGAGGAGATCTACAAGGCTCAAATTGCTTTGAGTAAAAAGCAGAAGGCTCCCAAACCAGACAGGAAGTCATTCTTTGTTGATCCACAGCAGTTTAATTCGTCGTTTGGGTATAAAGATAAGCATATAGCGATAAGTTATGGTATGCTTCGAGCTATGGCTAAGACGCCAATAATTAACGCTATAATTCGTACCCGGATCAATCAAGTCGCTGCCTTTGCAGAACCGCAAAAAGATGAATTTTCAGTAGGATTTAAAATTCGTAAAAAGAAGATTGTTGGATCTAATGGGGATTATAATCTTAGTTTAGAGGAAGAAAAAGAGATTCAAAGAATTACAGATTTTATCAATAATTGCGGAGACAGTAATATTTGGGGAGGGGATGACTTTGATTCATTTATTAGAAAAATCACAAGAGATAGTTTGACTTTTGATCAAATGAATTTTGAGGTTATTTATGATCTAAATAAAAAACCTAAACAATTTATTGCGGTAGATGCAGCAACTTGTAGAATAGCTGAAGATTATGATTCGTCGAAATATCAGGATGGGGAAGTGGTCGCAGAGAGAATACCGGAAAAGGTTAATGGTTATTATCCTTCAACAGTTCAGATTTACAATGATCGTGTAGTAGCAGAATTTTACCCCTGGGAAATGTGTTTTGGATTGAGGAATCCCTCAACTAATTTCTACAACCCAGGTTATGGTATATCAGAATTAGAAGAGCTTGTTTCTATAATAACTTCCTTACTTTGGGGGGAGGAATACAATAGACAGTTTTTTAAGCAAGGATCCGCTCCTAAAGGCATATTGAAAGTTAGCGGTTCTTTCGGAGACACGAGACTTCAAGAATTTAGACAACAATGGAATGCGACCATGCGAGGTGTTAGTAATGCGTGGAAGACTCCTGTTTTAGAAAGTGATAAAGTAGAGTGGATCGATCTTCAGCGTACTAATCGTGATATGGAGTTTACTAATTGGATAGAGTTTTTGATTAAAATTTCTTGCGCTGTATATGTAATTGATCCAGCTGAAGTGAATTTCCCGCTTCAAGGTGGAGCTAATGGAGGAGCTTTGTTTGAAGGAAATAATGAGGCGCGGATAAAATATTCAAGAGACAAAGGGCTCTATCCTCTGTTGAAATTTATTCAATGGAGATTAAATAAGTGGGTGGTTCAGCAACTTAATCCTGATTACGAGTTTGTGTTTATAGGATTAGACTCCATGTCAGCAAAAGAGCAGGCTGAATATGATTCTCTCCTTTTATCTACGACAAGATCCTTAAGTGAGGTAAGAGCTATGCGAGGTTTAAAGCCTGCGAAGGAGAGAGCTAAGCCGTTGGATACCGTCTTAAATCCTAATTTGATCCAGTTGATTAATGCTCAATCAGTTCAGCAAGGTATGTTTAGTTCAGAAGGAGGAGAAGGAGGAGAAGGAGGAGAGGAGGAAACAATGAGTCAAGACGATAAGGATTCAGAATTCTTTCTTGACGAGGAAGAAGTGAAAAAGGGGAAGGATTCCAATCCTTTTGTGGATTCTCTTAATAATTATTTACGTAAAATTAATCAATAATGATCACAAGGGATCACGACAGCTATCCAGTTCATAAGACTTTAACTGAACATCAACCAGAACCAATAGTTCATGTTTCTGGATCTGTAACTTATAAGGGGTATGCTCCGTTAGGGACTCCAGTGGGTTTTCCCGGATGGAAAATATTGAGGATTACTACTAGTTCTGGTGTTACTATTACTGAATATGCTGATGGAGATATGAAATATGATAACATTTGGTCTAACCGTGAGTCTTTAAATTTTTCAAGATGAAGACCCTTCTGGATATTGTAAATGGTGTTATAGATTTAGAAGGAGGATATGTGAATAATCCTGTTGATAAAGGAGGACCGACAAAGTACGGGATTACTTTGTCGGTCGCTAGGGCTTATGGTTATTCAGGCTCTATGAGAGATATGCCGAGATCATTGGCGGAGGAGATTTATTCTAAGAGGTACATTAAGGAACCTAAGTTTGATCAAGTGTTCTATTTAGATACCAAGATTGGTATAGAGTTAATTGATACTGGGGTGAACATGGGACCATCGACAGCCGCCCAGTTTTTTCAACGCTGGTTGAATGCTTTTTCTGAAGAACGGTTATTTGTGGATGGGAGATTAGGTGCTCTTACAATTAATTGTTTTAAGAATTTTTTGTTGAAAAGGGGTGATTTGGGAAGGTCTGTTATGCTTAAAGCACTTAATGGGTTGCAAGCAGCAAGATATTTAGAAATTGTTGAAAAAAATCCTTCTCAAAAAGAATTTATTTTTGGTTGGATAGTAAACAGGGTAACTTAATGAAAAACATTTGGGGTAAGCTGGTTGTGTTTTTGTTGATTTTGTTGCTTTTGAAATTGTTTGTTTTTGATTTTTCGAAAGCGAAAGAATACAGGGAACTTTATTCAGATTCTCAAATTGAGATAGTGAAAATTAAGAACGAATACGGACAGGAATTGTCAGCAAAAGATGTAATTATTCTGAATAATGAGAAGGATCTTTTGAGGTTACAAACAAATGATAGTTCTTTGAAAGCTCTTCAAAATATTGTAAAAAATTTTGAAGGTAAGTTATCCACAGCAATTTCTATTGTGAATTCATCTGTTTCATCTGGAAAAACTGCTGTTAATTTATTAGGCGCTGATACGATAATTAAGGAAGACACTGTTTATATCTATCCGGTTTATAATTCAAGTTGGGATAACGAGTGGGATCAAGGGCAGATAACAGCCAGAAGAGACAGTGTTTTTAGATATATTCAGATAAAAAACAAGTATGAACTTACTGTTGGTAGGACGAAGCATTGGTTTAAACCCGATGAGACCAAAGTTAAGGTGTTGAATTTGAATCCAAATACATTGACGCAAGAGATAAATGCTGTTCAAATTCAGTCTCAACAAAAGAAATTAGGTGTTTCCTTGCAGTTTGGTTACGGATTTTCCAGCGGTATTCTTCCTTCTCCTTATTTGGGTATTGGATTAGGGTATCAGCTGATAAGTATACGATGAAAGCAAAAGAGTCTCTTAAAAGGCGATCTAAGCAACATGGTAAGGATTTACCACGTTATAAAGCGATTGTTGCTTACGAGAAAGATTTTAAGGGAGCTTATGCGAAAATACTCGGAGAGTCTTTAGCTGAAGTAGTGAATGAGTTGAGAAAGATTTGAGATGAAGCTCTCCCCTGATGAATTGCAGAAGTTATCTGACATCATTGAGCGGAATCATGTTGTGTTTATAGGTCAGCAGATTGGCACTAAGGTGTTGAGTAATAATGATAAGGAAATCCTTAGACTTCATGGAATAGATGTAACGTTATTACCATTAGAAGGAAAAGTAGATTTAGCTTTTAAATTTGGTCTTCTTGCTGAGGCATTAGGAAAGGAGAAAGCAAGAAATATGACTTTTTCTGATTTGAAGAAATTTGTGGAATCAGGTGACTTTCTTCCGTTGAGTGAGATTGAAGAGTTCGCTCTTGATACCGTTAAGCAAAGGAGTTACTCAGACATCAAGGGGCTTGGGAATAGGATAACTAAGGATATAAGCACTTTGGCAGTAGAGAGTGCGAGGAAAAGAAGATTAATTTATGAAAAAAGAGTCAAGTCAATTGCCATAGAATCTGTTAAAAAAGGAAAGACAGTAACACAGATGGCTTCTGACTTAGGTCATAAGACCAAAGACTGGGCGAGGGATTTAGATAGAGTCGCTGACTTTATTCTCCACGAGGCATTTGATTTAGGTAAGGCACATTCTACCTTGCGGGAGTTCGGACCAGAAGCAAGAGTTTACAAGGAGGTTTACAAAGGAGCTTGTGATCATTGTCAGAGACTGTACTTAACAAATGGGATCGGAAGTAAGCCTATAATTTTTAGTATCACTGAATTATTGGCGAATGGCACAAACATTGGGAGAAAAACAAAGGATTGGAAGGCGGTTTGTGGTCCTCTTCATCCTTGGTGTCGTTGTGAGTTAGAGAGCATCCCTCCGGGGTACGAGTGGAATGATAAATCTAAGACTTTTAAGTTGACGAGATTGAATAAGGTTGAGCGTAAGTCTCGTGTGAAAATTACTATATCAAAATCGTGATGACTGATAAGGATGAAATCGTGAAAGCATTTGATTTTCTTTTGCAGAGAAAGAGAGAATTAAGTCCAATAGAGATTCTTTTAGACCCTACGTTGCTTAAATCTGAATCTCCAAATAAGTTAGAGAGAAAAAAGCAAAAGCCATTAAAACCAAAGGAATTTAAGTACAAGGATTATATGGATAAGAATTTAGGCATTCAAAGATCAGAAATGCCTCAGATTGATCCTGAAAATATTGATGAATTTTTGATCCATTTTGCTGATAAGACTAAGGTGAAAAAATTAGAGAAAAAATTGTCGGATTTGAAGCCCACTCAAGGTGAAATCAATGATGATAAGATTTTCAAGAAGATAAAGAAGAAAAGTAATAATTGGAAAGAGAGAAAATACATAACAAGTTTAGACGGGTATCTTCTTGATGGTCATCACGATTGGGCTCATGGAATTGAAATGAATCCTGATCAAGAAGTAGTGGTTTATCGTGTTGGATTACCGATAAAGAAATTACTTTCTCGAACTAAGAGACTTAATATCTCTAATCAACTTGATATAGATGATAATCAAATAAACAAGGCTGAAGAGATTTTATTTAGATCTTTAGAGAACTCTGTAAATCCAAAAATCTTGTCGAGAAAAATCTTAGATAATTCAAGCCGTTTCACAAACGAGTTAGTTTTCAAAGCAAAAACTTATGTTTAAGACAGTTATTTAATCTTTGGAATGGAGAAGAAATTTCAATTCTTTGCTGATTCTATTTCTATAGAGAAAGCAAAAGATAAGGATGGGAATGAAATCATGCGTCTTGGTGGAATTGCATCCACTAAAGATAAAGATGCTGATGGGGAATTCCTAGATCCTACAGGATTTGATACTTCTTATTTTGAGAATGAAGGAGTGGTGAATTGGCATCACGGTGCTAAATCCAATCCAGAGACTATTATTGGAGAACCTTCTAAGGTTGAGATGCGACCAGAAGGAATGTACGTAGAAGTTGATCTTTACAAGGATTCCCCAATGGGGAAGAAAGTTTATGATCTTGCCAAGGTGTTAGAGAAGTCATCTAAGACAAGACGGTTAGGCTTTTCTATTGAAGGCAAAGCTCTCTTGAGAGATAAATTCAATAAAAATGTGATTAAGAAAGCAGCTATAACAGGCTTAGCGATCACTCATATGCCTAAGAATCCAAATACTTTTGCTCAAATAATAAAAGGAGAAGTAGATTTAGATTTAGTTGAGAAGAATCAAGAGGTTTCTGAAGAAGAATTGATAAAATCCTTGGATTCTGAATTAAAAAAATGTAAGATTGCCTTAGCAGATGAAATTTTGAAAACCATGGACCCCACTAAGAGTTCTGAACAAGAAGCCATGGAGCAAGTTTCTCAAAATATCGCTAAAAGTGGTGGCGAAGAAGAGGAAGAAGAAGAAGAGGAAGAGGAAGCAGAAAAAGGAGGAGAAGGTGGAGTTGAAGTATTGAAAAAAGAAAGTGTTGATAAAAAACTAAAAGAGTTAAATAAAGGTGAAGTATTTATTGAGATATTTGAGCGTTTTCCTGATATGAATATCGCTAAAGCAAAGAAGATAAATTTTTTGATCCAAAAACAAGCAGAAATGGCAAAGCGTAAGGCACCAACAGAGTCCGATATTAACAAAGCATTAGAGATCTTTGGGATGTCGGAAGACAATTCTTTAGAAAAGGCAATCGAGATTAGTCAAGAACTTATTGGCGATGGTCATGATGAGAGTGATATCGAGGGGATCCTTATTTCTAAGGGTTATGAGGAAGATGTAGCTAAAAAAGCAGCAGGCAAGATTTCTAAGAAGACTGCTCCAATTATTGATGAGGATGAAGGAGATGAGGATGAAGGAGATGAGGATGAAGGAGATAACATCAAAAAAGGACGAGGGAGTGATGATGATTTTTTACAAAAGGCATTATCTGATTTAGACTTCAAGCAGAATGAGATCGCTAAAGCTACAGGAACGGTCTTACAAAAGGCTCTTTCGGATCTTAGTGATTTGAATAGTTTGATTTCTGGACTGAGAGAAGATATTGATTCCTTAAAGAAGGCTAGCACAACTGGGCGAAAGTCTTTCCCCAGCGCAGCGGCTGTTGAGAATAATTTTGGTAAGATTGAGAAAGCAGTGGGTAATGGAGAGGAGATTCTTTCTGTTAAGGGAGATAAGAAGCGCATCTTAGATATCTTGGAAAAAGGTGCGATGTCTGGTGATGCAACTTTTGAAAAGGCTTTATCTAATTTTGAGATTAATAACGTGCTTACGAATGAAGTAATTCGTCGTATTCAAGATGAAAATAAAATTGTTCTTACTAATTAAGAGTAAATTGTAAATAAAATTGTAGAAACTTAACAAAAAAAAACAAATCAATCAAAACAATGGAAAATTTAGGGATTAATCTTAGTCAATATCAGGACAACACTCCGCTGGCTGGCGAAGGTGGCGCTTCTGAATCCCAGATCGTTGATCTGGCAAAAGCCCTTGAAGCAGGGGAAATTACTGGTCGAGAAACCACTAATTCTACTACTGCTTCTGGTTCTCCCTTGAAGGTGGAGAGTCTGGATCGTACTTTAAAGATGATTACTTTCCGTGAAAGTGACATCGTCCTTTGGAAAAAGGTGCCGAAGTTGGCTGCATATAATACTGTTGAAGAGTATAATCAATTGGATAGCTACGGTGGTGATCGCGGTGGCTTTATCACTGAAGGAGAACTGCCAGTTGAAGAAGATTCCACCTACATTCGTAGAGCACAACTGGTGAAGTTCATGGGCGTTACTAAGTCAGTGACTCACCCTATGACATTGGTGAATACGATGGTTGGTGACGTTATTACTCGTGAGGCTAAGAATGGTACCTTATGGTTGATGCGTAAGCTGGATCGTTCCTTGACTCAAGGGAATTCTCGCTTAATCCCTCAAGAGTTCAATGGTCTTTACGCTCAGCATCAAGATAATGATTCTTATGCAACGCCCGTAGATTATTACAATTCTCGCGCTGTTGTTGATCTCCGTGGAGCATCCTTGAAGGAAAAAGATGTTGAGACAGCTGCGGAATCTATTGTTGAAGCCTTCGGCCAAGGTAATGAATTATTTGCTCCACCTAAGGTTCTGAGTGATTTTGCTAAGAATTTCTATGGTAACAAGTTCATTAATCCGAATACGGATCAAGTGAGTGCTGGTATCATGGGACAAAAGGTGAAGAGCTTTGAAAGCCAGTTTGGGACTATTGGTCTCAACTACGATATCTTCATGAATCCTAAACCCACAGCTAATACTGCAACTGGAGCAACGTCTCCCAATGCTCCCTTAGCTCCTACGGCTGGTGTTACTCCTGCGGCTCCTGTGGCTTCCGATGCTTCTGGCAAATGGGCGTCTACTGATGCTGGTGATTATTTCTTTGCCGTTGCAGCTCAGAATCGTTTTGGTCAATCGGCTCTAACTGTTTTGGGATCCGTTATTTCGGTGCCAACAGGAGGAGCAGCTGATCTTCAATTCACCGCTACTGCTGGTCCTAATGTAGCAACGAGCTTTATAATTTACCGGTCTAACAAGGGAGCATCAGTCGCAGCAAATGCAACCTTTTATCCGGTGTTTGAGGTGAGTGTTGCTGATTTGGCTACTGGTTATAATGGTGCAGCAGCGACAAAGGTTCGTGACCGCAATCATATCATGCCAGGGACTTACCAAGCGTTCCTCATCCAGAATGATGAGGAGGTTCATGCTTTCCGTCAATTAGCTCCTCTTATGAAGATGGATTTGGCTATGATTAGCACCGCTTTCCGATTCATGGTGCTCTTGTATGGTACACCGTTGTTGTTCGCACCTAAGAAAATGGTTCGATTCATCAATATTGGTGTTGCTGCCTGATAATGAATACTTAGAAAGAACAGCCTCGAAATGAGGCTGTTCTTTTTTAAGATAGTAAATAATAACCATAAAACAAAAAAAACAAAAGATGGAAAAAATAGTGATAGTACACAATAATCCCGATATGTTTGGTGAACTTATTGGCCTACCAAATCTCGTTAAGCCAGTAAGAATCAGCAAGAATGGAGAAGTTAAGGTTGATTCTGAATTAGGTGATTTATTAGTTAACAACACCCCCAGTTGGAGATATAAGGACAAGAAAGTTGTTGAAGACACGGAAGATGGGGAAGATGGGGAAATTTCAACAGAGGATGACGATAACGAGAAGAGTGAGAAATCCGCTGTGGATTTACCTGAAAAAGCACCTGAGAGCATTAAAATGACCCTTGAGAAGAATTTTAACGACTTCAAAGAGTTGCAGGAGCTGGCTAAAATGGAAAAAATTACAATCCACCCTGCTATTTCTACGAAAAAGGGGTTGATAAAATTGATCTTAGATAATTGGGGTAACATGAGCCAATCCACGAGGGGGAAATTGATGATTTTGGATAAGAAAACTAAGTAGTCATGCCTCAAATAGTTTTGAGTATTTCTTACGGAAAAAATACTGGTTTAATGTTCAGTCCATCTGAGCTTATAGATCAGTATTTACACGGGATTCCATTGTGTACCCGTGATGGTCGAGAGATCTCTCAAAATACTATTCGTGAGAAGATTCGTGCTGCACAAGCCCAGGTGGAGCAATTTCTTTCGGTTAAATTAGAACGGCAGATTTTAGAAGAAACAAGGGATTTTGTCAGATCGGACTACTTTAATTGGGGGTTTATGAAAGTCACATATCCTGTAAGATGTGTGACTGATTTGACTGGATTTATAGCTTCGACAAGACAAGTCGAATTCCCGATGTCTTGGGTAAGCAGTAAGTACACAACAGACGATACACTCCTATATAGGACCATTCACATCGTCCCAGCTGGTTCTGATACGCCTAATACAAATTCTGTGGTGTTTGTCGGTATAACTCCTAATGCAGGATTCTTTGGTGTTCAGAATATACCAAATTATTGGAGGATTGAATACTGTTCTGGTTTTGATGTTGTTCCTGCGAATCTTAGAGAGGCTGTGGGCAAATTAGCATCGATACAATTGTTAGCTCTTGCTGGAGACATCTTATTAGGAGCGGGGATAACTTCTCAATCTCTCTCTATGGATGGTCTCTCTCAGAGTATAAGCACCACAAGATCCTCAAATAGTTCGATTTATGCTGCAAGAATTAAGCAGTATAGTGATGAATTGTCAAAGAATCTTCTTGAAATGCGAGATTGGTACAAGGGGGTAAATTTCTTGGCTTGTTAATGGCAGAGAGAACTGGACATAATAAACCAGTGACCGTTGAAACTCCAAGAGAATTTCTTCAAGCTAAAGCCCACTGGAATAAAAAAGATTTCGACAGCGCTATCTATGCGCAGGGTTATGAGATTTTTAAAGAAATGGCACTACATTGTGCCTGTAGGAATAGCGCAAATGGCGCTCCTCTTTCTGATTGTAAGAATTGTGGAGGAACAGGTTGGATTTTTATAGAAAAGACGAGCACAAGAGCAGTTATTCAAGCCATCAACAGACAATCAAAATTTGTACAAAAGTGGACAGAAATGGATTCTGGGACTATTTCTGTCTCTTTAAGAAATGATGATAAGGTTGCATTTATGGATCGAATAACCATAATGGACCAAGTTTCAACATTTTCCCAGACTGTATATCTAAAGAGAAAGACAGGCTCACTTTGGTTTGCGAGATTATTTTACACACCTAAAAGCATTAAAAAGGTGTATTTATTCAACGGTTCAGATGAGCCCTTAGTAAAGATTGCTCCTGATAAGTGTTATTTTCAAGATAACTATTTTTATCTCAATATGGAGCTATTTATTGAGTCGCCGTCTGTATCACTAAGATATGAGCATCACCCTCAATATCATGTGATAGATATAACGAGGGAGCAGATAGCAAATCGAGGAGGATTGGAGAATAATTGTGACCCAAATTCTTCAGTCGATGATCAATTAGCTCAATTCCCAGTCCATGCGATAGCAAGAAAGGCTGATAGAACCTTAGACCCTGCTGATATAAATGGAGATTCTGTTTATGATAATACTTGATGGGATTTAAGATTGGTTTAGATATAAGTGACGTTGTAGAGGAATTTTCTCTTTCTAAAGAAGATTCTGATTCATTACGCACAGAAGTAGTGAGTGCTGTGTCTAAAGCCATATACAGGGAATGGGTTGCCGCTGCGAGAAGAGGACTCCACTCTACACGTCAATCTTACGTAAGAGGATTAAAACAATTCTCCAGTGGAAAGTATGCTAATGTGATTATTTTGAAGGGGGTATTCAATAATATGTTAGAGGATGGAACAAGTTCTTTCGACATGAAAGCTGGTTTCCGCAAATCATCCAAGGTAAAATTTAACAAAAAAGGAGGTTGGTATTTAACCATTCCCTTTAGAATGGGTGTTCCTGGAACATTAGGAGAAAGTGAGGCCTTTTCACAGATAATGCCTGAGGAAGTCCATAAGGCAGTGAAAAAATTAGATAAAGGCGGACTATCTAAGTCTAAGATCCCTAATATGTATAAATTGGATCAAATGTCTCGCTGGAATCCTTCGGCAGTTATCAATAAGACATCAGGATATAAACATAAGCATAGTATTTATGAAGGAATTCAGAAGAATGTGGGGAATTATGAAAAGACTAAACAAAATTCGTATGGTTCTTTTCGAAGAGTTGGTGCTGCTAGCGATCCCGGAGCCTTTATTCATGCGGGATTAAAGCAAGGGAAATTTGCTGATAAGGCTCTTCAAGCTGTAGATGTGGATATGGTTGTGGATAATACGGTTGATGATTTTTTAGCACGTTAAAGATGGCTAAAATTGCTGAATATGAATTGTGGAAATTGGTTAATATTTTTCTTTCTATTACACGGGAGAATTTTAATTCTAGAATTGACCCCAAGTCAACCTTTCTCTGGTATATCTTTGGAGAAAACGAACTTAAAGAGTCAATTTCCATTCAGAATTTCAACTTATTTGAACAAGCTAAATCAATATTGATAAAGGAAGGAAGTCCAAGAGAACTTACAGTGGGGATTGGTTACAATTTAGAAAGAGCAGAGATACCAAGAATCCATATCCTATTACCGAGCGAGTCTCCTATTCAAGCAGGTATTGGTGCGAATGAGGGATATGAACCATCGGAAGTTAATGTCACAGAGGGAAAGCGATATCAACACTATACAGCTAATTCTTCAGTTACCTATAATCTTCTCATCACTTCAGACAATATGAATGAAGTCTTGGTTATATATAATTGGCTAAAATCTATAACGTTATCGTTAAATGGGCAATTAGAATTAAGAGGTCTACAAAATTGTATGTTCGGTGGATCAGATTTGAATATAGATGAGAGCCTTGTCCCTTCTAATATATTTCACAGGAATTTTAATTTATCCTTTACTTATGATTATAGTGTTCCAGACATTTTAGGTTCTCAAACAATAAATAGCTTAGATGCTTCAGGTTCTTTAATCTGATTTATTGTGTGAAACAATTCAACAAAGGACAGTTATTAAAACATTAACGCTCAGAAGATGTCGAATCCAAACAATAAAAGCGTTCCGAACAAGCCTCAGGAGAAGCCTCAGGAGAAGCCAACGGAATCCTTAATTTCAGCAACTGACTTTGCTGATTTGAAGGGGTTTAATAAAGTAGATAGGATGGCTGTTTCCTTGAAGTATCGTTTAGAGAAAAAGACTAAAGCTAATTGGTCTTCCGAATTATCCAAGAGTTTCATCTTTAATTAAGAAAATATGCCAAAGGTAGTCTCATTTAACGGCAAGATTGTCGTAGAACCTGGAGTTTATTCCCAAATTAAAGGAGGTGAGCCTAATCCTCCAAGTCAATCTACTTTTGGGAATGTTTTATTGATTGATACCGGCTCCAATGCTGGATTCGGTTGGAATAGCGGTATCGATGGTGTTAATGAAAATGGCGCCAACGCTATTTATGAGTTTAATACACTTGATGATTTTAGATTAGCTGTAAATGGTGGGATTCTCTGGGACATATCTAAATGGTTATTTAAGCCTACGAAAGACCAAGGATTCAGGGGTGTTCAAAAATTATTTTATGTAAGAGCTTGCGCTACCACTAAGGGAACTGCGACTTACACTTGGACAGGGGGTGGTGCTAATGGTGGGATCTTTAGTATTAGCCCTAGAGTAGAAGGTCTTGCAGCTAATGGTAATACCAATATTTCTTCTGGTTTAATTGATAGAGGATTTGGTATGCGAATGGTAGCGGGGACGAGTAATACTGCTAAGTTTGCGATTGAATTTTATCGTGGAAATTTCAGAGGAACTGATTTTAATTCTGTCCCATTTGATAATATCCCTGCTGATAAGACTGTGCCGACTTTATTGTTGAAATCTCTAGAATTCGATAATATCACTGATTTAATCAATTGGGCCAAGGGAGACGCAACTTTTAATTCTTGGTTTACCCTCGACCCTTCTTCAGTAGCCAATGGTACAGGAGTAGTAAATGCTGCTGACTTAACCAGTAGTATTGGTAATAAACTTGTAGCAGGCGGAACTGAAACCTATAATGCACAGGGGATCACTGATGTTCTTGAGAGAATTAAGGAATTAGATTATACATTTATTCTCTCAGATAAGTATGAAGCTGATATGACAGATGCCTATAATTTTCAGCTTTTATCCCATATTAAATTAGAGAGTGAATTTAGAAGATTCCTGATAATCGGAGGTGGAAAAGACGGGACTGCTTTTGCATCCACACTTGCCGCTGCTGATGGATTTAATTCTGAATTAGTATTCCTCTGTTTTTCACGTCAAAAACATAATGATCCTACAATGACCGGTGGGGTTAAAGTATACCCAACACTCTATTACGCAGCTGCTTATTTAGGATTAGTCGCAGGACAAGAACCGCAAGTTCCCGCAACCTATAAGAATCTGGATTTTGATGGTGTGGAATACGAGCTATCCTTAAATCAAAGAAATCAAGCCCTTTTGAGTGGAGTTATCCACCAAAGATTTGTTAGTGGAATGGGGTGGGTTATTAACCAAGATGTGAACACCCTTCAGAAAAACGATCAAGGAGTCTTTGAAGACGGAACTAGCCCAGATGGTTCTACCATGCGTATCGCACTTCTCTTGAATAAAGAGATCGTAGAAAATATGCGCACAAGATTCATAGGTAGCAATGCAAATTTAGCCGATCCTGCAGATATTAAGGCATTTGTTGAAACTTATCTGAAGTTCCGGGTTGCGACAAAGACTGATGATAATTTAATCCTCTCATTTAGCGGTATAACAGTTAGCCTGAGAGGTTCAGATGCTTATGTGACTTATGCATTTGTACCTAATGGTCCAGTGAATAGAATCTTTGTTACAGGATTCATGTTTAATGTGAATTTATCAGCTTAAATAAAGAAATAAATGGCTCAAGTAAAGACTATGACAGCACCTTTAGCTATCGTTAAGGCAGGAGGTGTTCCGATTGGTAAGATGAAAAACATAAGAGTCACAGAGACTCTTAGAAGAGGAAAAGTCTTGGGGTTAGGAGCCTTAACGCCATCTGAGCTTCCTGCTTTAGAATGGGACGGGACTATGAATTGTGGTTTTTATTTAGTGAATTTTAATAAGGAAGTTATTCAGGGAGCCTGGCCGCGTGAGGTTCAAACTATTAACGAATTTGTAGACACTGTTCTTCTTCAAGAACAAGGGGTTCAAGTGGATATTCTTAGAAAAGTAAAAGATTATACTCAAACTAATGGGATAATTGTTCCAAAGTATGAAATTTTTGCAACTATAGCAGGCGCTTTTGCTACGCGTGAAGGATTCGACATCACAGAGAGTCAAATAAGCGGTCGGGACATGGATTTCCAATATTTACAACCCATTCTTTTCCCTAATTAATAGCCCATTAGAAAAACTATCAGAAAGAGGCTCAATTTTGAGCCTCTTTCTGTTAACTAACGTTATTGTTGAAAAAATAAAAAGACAAAATGTCAAAATTTAATTTATCTCAAGGTTTGGTAATTAAGATTGCTGATGTAAATTATCAAATTAAATATCCTAACGTTGGAGAAATTCTTGAAATTGATAATAAAAAGATGCTTCTTACTAATGGGAAGTATGCTGAATATATTGCGTCATCTGTAATGACAAAGTCTTTGAAATTCGTGATTGAGCTTGTAGATGCGATATCTCATTTTTCTGTTTTAATTCCTGCTTTAACCAAGCAGTTAGATGTTAATAGCTATTTAGATATTGATCTAGTTACGGGAAAAGAGTTAGTTAAGGTTTATAAAGAGCAATTTGAACCTTGGTATGAAGAATTGATGAAATTTATCCATGATGTTCATTTTGATGATGTTTCCTTGATTAAAGAATGAATTTAACAAAACCAGAGAGGTTTGTTTTAAATTGGAATTCTCGATTCCCGATAGATCTTTGGTGGCGAAGGAAATACAATATCCCATTTGGATCCTCTCTTCATCGAGAAATGAGTCATTGGGATATGTTTCTTGAATTCACGGAGATAAAATTGGCAATTGAGTGGCAAAAATCACTGGAAAGCAAGGAACTTAATGATGACTTGGTTTCCCTTGGGTTTGGCAAATTGGACACCAAGAAGGTCGTTAAAATTGATCCTCATGAATTGGATTCTGAGTTTGATGCGTTAGATATTAATCAATTTAACGAAAAGACAGATAAGGGTAAGGAGGAAAAGGATATTTTACCTTAAAATATGGCTTCAGAAAGAAAAATCATTATCTCTGCAGAGAGCAGTCAGGTAGAAGCTGCTTTAGACAAAATTGCTGAAAAAGGGGAAAAGACTTTCGATAAGATTGCTGATTCCGCAGCAAAAATAGATAAAGCCACTGATGGACTTGATTCTTCAAAATTTTCGAAGATAGAAAAAGAAGCTGCTATTGCTTTTAAGGAAATTTTGGCGGATTCTGAAAAGTATACTAATAGCGTCCGTGAACGATCTAAGTTCCTTGAATCTGAAATAAAGCAGTTGGAGCGAATTAATAGACACGAGAAGGCGAGAGCTGATGAGGAAGCTAAGGAAAGATATAGTAAGAGAGTGAGATCTGTTGGTGGAACTAATTTTAGAGCAGAGGATAGAGAAAAGATAAAAGAACAGTATTTTGAAGAATTATCTGAAAACCAAACTAAGGCGAGAATAGCTGAAATTCATATTGCTTCCTTGAAAGAGAAGAAGGCTGATTATGATAAGCGGCAAGATTCAATAGTTGATGAAGATGATTTTGACGATAAGGACAGTGGAGGGAGAAAAAGTGGGTTTTTAAGACGTTCCTTCTCTTCAGCTGGTGGGCTAGTTTCTTCCCTCGCTAAAGGGGTTGCGCAAGGCCTAGGTTTTGGTGCTGTTTTGTCTATCGGTGGATTTGTCGGTAAGATGATTCAAGAAGGACAATCGCTCCAAGTTGCGCAAGCTCGTTCTGGAGCAATGGGGGTAAGAGGAGGATCTGTTTCCGGATTGAAGATAGCGGATGAGTTAGAGTATTCCAAGAATATTGCCTTACAGGTTGGTCGTGGCAATGTCTCTCGTTTAGCAACAGAACAAGGGCAAATTGAAAGAGGTACTGGTATGGAATTAGGATCAATGAATCCTTTTCATACAGTCATGCGTTCCGAAGTCCAACAAGGTAAGACCCTTACAGACGCGACAGTAGAGATGCTGTCGATTATGAAAAAATCTGGACTTTATGGGATAAGTAAGGGGGATTTTACAATGACACATGAGCTTTTACAGCGTCAGAATACATTGAATGAATTGCAAGCGAATCAAGCAGAAGCTATCTCTTCCCGCTCCTCCTCCCAGTTGTTAGCGGCGTTTGGTTCCATCGGCGGTAGTTTCGGTGATCAGCGTCAAGGCCAGACATTAAGTGGGATTAATCAATCAATAATTAATCCCGGGAATGAATTTAAGAAGGCTTTTATTTTAAGATCTATAAAAAGAAATAATCCCAATGCTTCTCTGTTAGATATTATGACAGATCAAGAAAAAGGGATCTTTAAAGCAGGGCAGTTTGAATCAATTATGAAGGACCTTAGTGATACCTTCAGTGGAGATCAAAGAGTGTTCAGTGTGTCGAAAATGTTTGGGTTAAGGTTAAGTCAAGCTAAGAGCTTAACCCAAAAATTTGATGAGAATCCTGAATTGTTTTCTCAAGTAGGGTCCGAGGAGGAATTGAAAAAATTGATTACCCCTGAATCTTTAGCTAAGAGAGGTGGGGTTTCTGAGATGGAGAAGAGGCAAGCAGATTTTGACGATTGGTTTGCCAAAAAAGGTTCAGGAGCTATCAATACGGTCTCAGATTGGATGAAGGCTTATGATAAGAATGGTGTTGGCGGATTAGCTGGTAAGATGTTTGGTGATGTAACCAGCGCTATTGTGTCAGGGTTTCAAAAAGGGATTGAGATTGTAAAAGAAGGGTTAAATCTATCAGGTAATGGCATTGCTGGTTATTTAGTGAATAAATTGGATCCATCGAGAGATAGAGGAGGCAGTGAGATAAGTGGAGAGGAACAAAAAAAACAAACTTCTCTTGCTGTAGAATTGGTGAAAAAGAATTTGGTAAATGATAATTTGTTAGATGAATCTGACAAGGAAAAGAAGAGGAAGTTGTTAGAAGATATTCAGAGTGGGAAAGGGATTTATCATCCGAATAGTAATAAAGGAGCTGATGAAATCTTAGAAGTAGCAAAAGATCAGGCAAAATTTTTATTTGATAGTTATGAAGCAAAAGGAAGGAAGTATAGGAGAGAAGAAGCAGAAAAAGATGCAATTGATTTTTTAGATAATGATGTTCTTAAGGGTATGAGTGGTCTTTATTCAAAGGAGGGTTTAGAGAAGCGAGATTTATTCATTCAGCAAGCGAAGGAATACCCCTCTGGATTGATAAGATTAATGAACGATTTTGAGAAGAACAATGGTGAAATAAAGATTAAAGATTTAGGAGTTGGGAAAGGGTCGAATCAATTGTTAGAAGTTATGAAAGAATTGTTAGAGATTCAGAAGAGGATGGAAAACAAAAAAGCTCCCGAGACAGTTGAGAATTATAGTACGAAATCAGTAAATTGATGGCTAATTTCTTAGAAATAGCGCATAGTGGAGAACCAATCGTTCTTTCAAATTTTGTAGAAATAAATGATATTCAATTAGATAGTCAATTTAATTTAGTTAAATTGTTGGAATTTGAGAATAATGAAGATCGTATAAAAGCAAGTTTTCATTCTGAGGATAATTTGTCAAATTATCCTGACCTTTTAGTGTATTCAGGAGTCTTGATTCGAGTCCCAATAGATCAAGTGTTGAAGGAAGTTACTGTAACAGCAGGTAATGTGGTTGTACCTAATGAAAACTTTGATTGTTTTATAGATGATAGAATAAGAGAAATTATTGCCGATACAGATTATTCTCCGGTAAATTTAGATAATATAGAGCATGATAAAGGTAAGACTTTCAGATTTGTGAATGAATTTACTGTTTGGGTTTGGTGTAAGGCTCTTAAGGATTCTTCAAATGGTGGTAAATTGATAAATATCACGCCGTTTATTCAAAGCGTGACTACTAACGTTGGGAAAAATGGGGGGAATTTTAATTTTTCATTAGCTCCTATCGTTGGGGAGATAAACAGCACTCTTCATAAATGGAGATTGAATTCTGAAGGGTTAGACCAATATGCTTATAGAGGGATAAAAAATGTTACGTCGAGAATTAATTCTTCTAATTATCTAAGGGTCGATTCAGGGAAAGATTTGTTTTCTCAAAGGTTGATGCTTTTTCATAATATCATTCAGTCTAATGATGTTGTTTTTATTAAATTTGAGACTTTAGAATCGGAAAAGTTAAAAAGAGATGAAGAAATTGGTAATCTGAACTTAGAATCATTAGGATTGGATCCCATTAGGCTCATTGATGGAGGGAAAAAGAGAAGACAAATTTTTGATATGATTGGTTTAGTTGATACTAATAGTCAATCTATAGATTCATCAACTGGAGATGTAAGTGTTCAAATAGCAGGGAGGGATTTAATGAAGCTTCTTTTAGAAGATGGTCAATATTTTTTTCCAACTGATATAGCAGGGATAACAGGCGGGATACAAGGAGGTGGGAATGGTAAGGCGATCAAAAGATTAGTGAATGGTGATTTGAACTTTTTTAATTCTCAAGTTGATCGCACTATAGATTTTTCTATAAGATTTGTGTTTAATTTGCTATCAAACATAGAAGTTTGTAGCGATGAATTATTTGTTAATTATGGTGACGAACGTACTTTTCGCTATGATTATGCAAAAGTAACAGAAGATAAGACCCCACCAGAGGTTTTAGAAAAGACACTAGTGGAGGGAATTTGGCAAATAGTTAAATTAGTTATAGATCCTAAAATTCAAAATAGGAGGATTGTTGATTCTTCAATAATTTCAGATCAAGGAAGTTTAAGATCTTATATAGATGGTAAAATTGTACATGAACCATTTGTTGAATTTTATGGTGATACTTATGGGAATCAGTATTATTTTATGGTGAGAAAGCCACCTTTTAATCGTGATTCAATAAAGAGTAATGCTGAATTAGCTATAGACATTCGTCAGGAAGACATTTACAGAGAGGATTTGTCTTGGAGTGATGAAGATGTTTTTTCTTGGTATCGTATAATTCCGCGTGGGAATTTTTTTGGTGACGATGAATCCCTCTCTCTCACCTACTTTCCAGCGATTTTTTTTGAAGAATATGCAAAGATTTGGGGGTCTAAGCCATTTCAGATTGTTAGTAATTACATAGATTATAATGGAATAAGGGGTCATAATCATAAAAATAACTTAGATTTTCTTGTAAACCAAGCCTATCAAGATTTAGCTTTTGTTATACAATCTAATGCTTATTTGCCTTTTTCAAGAAAAGGTTCTTTGACTATAAAAGGAGATAGAAGAATTAAACGAGGGAATATGATAAGACACCAAGGAACTGGTGAGATTTTTTATGTAGAAAGTGTTTCTAATTCAGTAAACGTTAATGAGGGATCTACAGATCGAGTAACTCAGATTTCCGTGTCAAGAGGTCTTAAAGAGAAATATGTGGAAGGAGTAGAGTTAGAAATTAATGGGGTAAGGAAGAAGGTTAGTTATTTTACATTGATAAATATGCAAGAAAAGAAAGGTGGGTTAGCTGGAACAAAAGATTTTAAGGTGGATCTTGATATTTTTGATTTCTTTCTGAAGAGACTTCAAATGGATAATGTTGATAATGGTGCTTTTAATTGATTTTAATGGAGCTTGAGAGAAAATCATTAGGGACTCAAGGATCGACCACTGGGATAAATCAGATTGGCATCGCTTACATAAGTATCCCAAAGGATAAAGACAGAGGAGATTTCATTCTTCAGTGTTTTCGTACACAGACAGTGATGATTCGTGATGAGTTTGGGGCGACTTGGAATAATGTCTTTATTAGTAAGGGGGCAATACAACTTATAGAATTCCCTAAACTCTCATCAGAAAGAGGGAGTGCTATATTATGGCAGAAGATCCCTAAGCATAATTTACCGGTGATTACGGAGGTCTTTGAATCAAAGGGCAATGTATCATCTTACCAAGAAGAGGCTCAATTCAGATTCTTAAAGACCGAAAATAATGGAAATTTAGTGGATTTTAATGCGAAAGCGCAATCCGCAGAGATGTCTCTGTCAATTTCCTCAACTGAGAGTTCAAAAGGCAGTTTAAGGATGAATATCACCAATCCCGATAAATCTGCCAAATTTGATCTTTACGCAAAGGGGGAAGCGAAGATCTTCGCTGACAATCAGATTCGTTTGGGGACAAATGAGAAGATTGATATAGAAATTGTTGATGAGCAACTCAATGTTTTATCGCATCTTTCTTATTCAAAGAATAATGGCTGGGTGATAAGCTCTAAGAATTCTGGAAATGGTTCAATCTTACATTTAGATGATGATAAGATCCACTTAGGCAGTATGTCTGCAAAAGAACCAGCAGTTTTAGGAGATAAATTAAAAGAGAAGATTGATAAATTGATAGATCTTATTGTAGCTATAACAGTCCCTACTCCCTTAGGACCATCAGGGGTTCCGGTAAATTCAGCGCAATTTAATGCCTTGAAAACAGAGATACAGCAGATTTTAAGTCAAAAAATAAGACTTGATTAGAATGCCACTTATACAATCGCTTTTGAAACAAGAGTTAATTAAGATTTTAGATAAAAATTCTCCAACATTTATAGGATTCCCATCGAACCAACAACAAAGTGCAGAAAATTGGGCACAAGCTATCCTAATTTATACTCAATCTATCATTCCAGCTTCCACAACAGGTCAACAAGCAAAATTAGCTTTCAAATCTGCTTTAATGGCGATGAATCCGAGTTCACCTAATGGGAATATGGTTTTTAAGTCAGCTTTTAGTCAATTTGCTGTTATTTTAGGCAGCGGTATGTTAGGTTGGGTTAGTGTTCCTCCTCCTTCTCCAATTGTTTTAGATTCTGTTTTTCCAATAGGTTTGAATGGTGGTTCAGGAATGGATTGTGCAAATGCTTTGTCTTTAATAATAGATTCTTGGTTCAGGACAGGTGTATCAACAAATACGAGTGGAGTAACAGTTAATTGGAATTAATATGTCTACAGAAAGAGTAAACCAGGATTTAAAAAAGTTATCTGCGCAGATTGGGCGCGCAGCCTTACATAGTCAATTCCCTAACGATTTTGAATATTATGCGTTGGGATTAGATCTTACTGACTCTGATAATAAGATTCTTGACAGTCTTGTTTTTCCTGTGATGCCAGATCAAATTCAAGAACCAAGACCAACGATTAATTCAGTTAAAAAAAGTGCAGCTGGAGTGGTATCTTTGTATAATACAACGTTTGTGCCATTTGACATTTCGATTCGTGGTTCCTTTGGCAGAAAATTAAGGATTTTGTCGAATAATGGAGCCTTTAATTTCAATGCTTTTAGCGCGAGGACTACTGGTTCTGGGTATGATGCGCCAGTTTATAATACATCTATTAAGACCGGGTATGGGACGATTAAATTGTTAGAAAGAATTTGTCAAGCGTCTCAATCTACAGATGATAAAGGAAAACCAGTAAGATTGTTTTATTATAATTTAGCGTTAAATTCACAATATTTAGTAGAATTTAAGAATTTGACTTTTTCTATGGATGAAGGGAGTAACATGATATGGCATTATTCTGCCATATTTAAGGCTATTGCTCCTGCTTATTTGATAAGAGCTAACAATCAAACAAGTTTAATAAGCCTCCTCAGTTCAGATGTTATTAACAAGGGTTTAAATAGTTTGATGAATAATTACAAAGATATAAGAGCGGATAGAGCTAAAAGTACAACATTTTAGCGGACAGTTAAGAGTTTTTGAAGATGATATTATTTGATGAACAATCTTTGGATGATTATGGAGCTAAGATTGGACTTAGTTCAGGATGGTTGTTATCTTATTTAGATTCTTTTTCAGATTTCAACAAATATAATCTCCCTGAGATTAATAATTTCTTTTCAGGTAATACAGATCGTTTGAATAGTTATAATGTTGATGTACTTAAGAAGTTAATAGAAGATTCTGATTTAATTTCTAACGGAGTTGCTTCTAATAATTTTGTTTTTTCTACTTTTTTAGATTGGGAAATAACTGATTATTTAGATGATTTAAAAAATGAATTATTGAGAGTTGTTAAAACACCTAAGTTTTTTCGTTCGTCAAAAAATAATTTCTACTTTAGTTCCACATTAGAAATCCCTGCTGTTCTTGCTCAAAATCAAACATTAGAAGATGTTGCCTTTAATGTTCAAAATAATCCGAATTATGATGATGATTGGATTAATATTGCCCAGAGGAACGATCTTTTTGAATTAGATTATGATTTATCAGGTGGGAGTAATTTAATTTTAGGATTTAATATTTCTTCAAGGAATTACAGTATAAAATCTGTTGTAGATGTGATAATAGGAGAAAGAATATTAGGTAAGGATATTCAACGAAAACTTAGGTTTGAAGATGATGATTTGTTAGTTCTTGGGTATAAAGAGACTGCTTATCAATCAGTAGAAATCTTATCAAATCTCCAAAAAGGAGACATCCCAGAGTTTAAGCAATTTGGAAGATCGTTGTTTATTGGAACATCAACCAACGCTGTTGGTTTGTCTACAATAGTAAGAGAACTTTATACAGTATTTTCTAGCGATGATAGCCTTATTAATTTTAAGGTTAGAGATTATTCTCAAAAAGGGGTAGATACAGTATTATTGTTTGATGTTTCAACAAGGTTAGCTGAAACAATAAAGAGCTCTGTAAATTCTATAAGAAGATAATGTTAATCAAACCACCTAGTATTGAATCGCTTAAAGAATTATGGGTCAAGATCCTTTTGAGTCGTACTGATAAGGTGACGAAAGTATCAGATGGGTCTGTATTGAATGGTATTGCTTATGCTTCTGCAAAGTTGTCGCAAAAGGCTTTGAAGGATATAGCTCTTGCTCAATCCCACTTTTACCCAAGCACGTCGCACGGTCCTTATCTTGACAATATAGCCAACGAATTTGGCATCTCTGCTCGTTTTGGCGCAGCAGGTAGTTCAACTTATCTTCGGTTGGTCGGAACACCAGGTACGCAATATATTCCCGGCATTCATCGGTTCTCTGGTTCCAATGGGATTATTTGGAATCTTGATAGTTTCAGCGTTATTGGATCTGAAGGGTTTGTTTATGTGAGGGTTTCTTCTGCTTCTATTGGGTCTAATACAATTATGGATCCACTTACGATCACAAATGTCAATCCGATTCCTGTTGGACATAATTATGTGATAAATGAGTATCAGACGTTGGGAGGAAGAGATCAAGAAAGTGATGACGACTTTAGATTGAGAATACAAGGAGCGATAAATCTTTTAGCTCGCCCGACTTTAGATTACTTAAAGCAAGTAATGTTAAAATTTCGGCCAGATATATTGAGGGTATTCAACTATGGGGACAATGGTAATGGTAAAATTAGGCTAGGGTTGGTTTTAGTTACTGGTCAAGGACTGACCAACGCAGAGCTAGATTCCCTCCTCCAGCAGATAACACCTTGGTTTTCTTTGTCTGAGTCTTTACCGACTGGGCTACCTTATGTTGGCGTTGAACTGGTTAATGTTATCTTTCAACCAATTGACATTTCTTTTAGGGCACAGTTAAACAATAATTATAACCCGGATGTAGTTAGAAAAAACGTACAAATTAGAATAAATAAATACATAGATTATAGAACTTGGAAACCTGGTGAGAAAATTGAGTGGGATGATCTTTTGCAAATCGTAAAAAATACTGAAGGAGTTAATTACGTTCCGGATCAATTCTTCTACCCTAATTCGGATTTGTCAACTGACCCTTCCAGACTACCGAGAGTGAGAGGGTTTTTGATGTTAGACATGGATGGAGTAATTGTTTCTAACGGAGGAGGCACCTTGAATCCAGTTTATTACCCAACGGTTGCAGATTTTAGTTTCATTTCTAACGTGTTATCAGGATTATGATAGTAGGTAAATCTTTAGATAATATTGGGGGGAATTTTGTTGTGACCTACATGACTCCTCTTCGAGGACTTCAACTTATAACGAATCTTATTGAAGACGCGACAGGGGAAACTGTTAATCGCTTTTTTAAGAGAGAGTTCAGGTTTGCTATGGATGGTGTGAAGTATGGTGATTGGTTTGATTTGAGTTTGTCGAACTTGCAAAATAAGATTCACCCTTCAGGTGTTTTACCGTTTAAAAATGATTTAGTTATAGAGTTTCGATACACAAGAGAAGGAGATGATGATACAGGGACTTTAGTATTAGATAATTTGACAGTGGCAGGGTTGTTTTCTATGCAATACCTTCAGGTTTGTGATTTTGAAGACACTATCTTTGAAGATATTGGCTGGACTGATGAATATTTTAATAAGGTTTGGTTGAACCTTATGAATAAATTATATCGCTTCGGGATAATCCCTTCCTTTATTCAGAGGGGAGACGATTCAGAATTTGATGATGATGATTTTATAGCTTTTTTTAAAACAGAGGCTTATTTTAATTCTTTATTGATCTCTTTGATGGATAAGTTAATTACCCATCTCAGTGACGATGAGATTTTGTTAAGTTCGTTTTTGAGAGAGAGGAGTGTGTTGTTAAGTGGTGTTGAACCTTTAGATAACTTGAAACTCCTCTCTTCGGGTATCTTTGATCAGGTCCGTCGTCGGGGTACCCCTGATATCTTCTATCAAGATGGCGATTGGTTAGATAATATCACCCCTCATCCACGTCATGGGGAATTGTTAAGATATATTGGATTTGATATAGTTAAAGATGAATTTCTGTACGAATATGTCAGAGGAGGGGTGTTTGTTAACGTAAATTCATTTACTTATTTTGGACTGACTGGACACACTCAGTTAAATAAAACACTTGAGAATACGCAGGATTTTGTAGATCTTAATAATTTTGTTGTCCCTGACGTTGGACCAGTTATTATTATTGATAATGGCAATAAAGTTTGTGAAATCCCGCCGGAAACAAAGATCGAAACTAAGGAGATGAAAGTCTCCGAATGGTTAAGTTATGAGATTACTTTTTTGTTTAAGGTTACACAGTCACTTAATTCTAATCCTCATGGTTTGACGTTGAGAGCTAGACTGTATGATGGATCAGGATTTCAGCTTCCGTTAGAAAGTATTCAGTTACCTAATCCTTTAGCGAGCGATTTATTGACGGATTATGTTCCTGCTTCATCTGAAGATTATTATCATTTCAGAGGCATTATTTATTCGACTACCGTTCAATCGAATGATACTTCAGATCTTGTTCTTGATCTTGGAGCGGGAAGTCATTTAAGGATGACTCCAAGCGCAAAAAGATTAGTAATAGAGATAGAAAACGGAGGGAGTGCTGATACTGGCAGTTACTTAAGGATTTGGGATTTTAAATGTGTACCGCTGAATAATTTCCTTACAGAGTCTTCTATAAATGGAATAGATTACACGAGAATTTGGCTAAAAAATAGGAACCTATCTGTCCCTGACGCAGATTTAGAAGCGAGGATAAAGGATCAGGAGATACCACTTGGATCTGGGTTGTTAATAACATTTTTGAAATGAGCAAAATAAAGATTGTTGAAAATTTATTTTTAGGAAAGCAAGAACTTAATCGGTTTCGCGATTTTTTAGAAGAGCATGGGTTTAAGAGGATTTTGAAGTTGTTGACTAAGAGATACGGTGTAGTTAAACAAAGTTTAGATGTACCGTTTAATTCTTTGAAGGTAATTCAAGGCTCTTCTCCAACTAAGTTGAGTTTGTTGCCTGGGTATGCCATCGATAGAGATTTAAATACCGTAGTTGTTGATTTGATTCAGAATGATATCTTAACCGTTCCAGCGAATTCGATTCATTATAATGTGGTGATTAAATATGGTGAAAAGAATATTGAGAAAGGAAAGGTTTCTGTAAATTCTTCTGGACAGTTGGTGGGTACTGATACAGAATTTACTAAGGTTTTAAGAGGCATACCGCATCATCGATTGAAGGTGAAATTCCCAAATTCTTTGTTAAATACGCAGGAATATGTGGTTAACGTTGTGAATAACGATGTTTCTGCGACAATCCAAGGTGCTTCATTTAGTGCAGAAACGGATTTAGATTATTTAGTCATTGGAGCCTTCACACCGGGGGTTTTTGTTCCTGATTCGGATAAGAAAATATATTCATATGATAATTTTTCTTTGCAACTCCTTCCTACTTCTTATCAGTTAATAGAAGGAGTTCATTTTGTCTTAGCGTTAGTTTCAAGTGATGGGGTTAATCTCAATATAATTGACCAGAGACAAGGGTCTCTATATTCCTTATCTCAAGGAGATTCATCCATAGATTTACAGTCTTCAAATGCTGTGGCTGGGATAGAATGGGTTAAGTTTGATTCTGTGATCAGCCAAACAGGAGGAGAAGATCTTGTGAAATTTAGCTGGGGGGTCAGATCTCCAGATGGTTCTTGGCAGTTGGATTTATTCTTGGGGAAAATTATAATAAGCTTAGCTAACGGTGGAATTATGAGTAGTATTTCCACGTTTGTTAATGGTTCTTTTGACGGTTGGAGAGTCTATTTTTCAAATGGTGAATATTGTAAGATTTTGACGTCGTCTCTCGTTTCAAATCTTTTGGAGCTTTCGATAGAGGGGTATAGTTCTTCCCTGCCGTTAACAGGTGATATTGCGATTGTTCCTGATGCTGATTTTATTTTAGTTGATGTTAATAGAACCGTTTCTCCACTAAGCTACGAGGAAACTTTTCAATTTTCTATGAACAAATCTTATGCCGCATTTTTTGTGCACGCTGGAGGTCCATTGAAATTGACATTTAGGTATAAAACAAGAGGAAGCGTGAGTCAGCCGATGTTGGTAAATGATGGTTTGTATTTGGCTCCTACGTCCTTTAACAGTAACGGGGTTCAGGTGGGTAATGATACATCGCCTGTTGTCGGTGGTGTCTTTACACCGGCGGTCAACGAATTTTCTCTTTGGTTGAGAGTGCCTTATTTAGCTGCAAATAATGTTTTCAATTTAAATACTATAAATAATTTTCAAGGGAAGTTGATTTCTGGTGGCAGATTAGATGTTAAAGGGGGAGCTTTCGTTGGTCCTTCTGATGTTCAAGTTGTGAGTAGTTCCGGTGTTTTGTCTGTAGATAAAACCGATATGAATATAGGAGCTATTGCGTCTATTCTTTTTAACGGATTTCAGAATGAAGAAGAAGGGAAGATTTTCATCCTTAGAAATAATTGGGATTCTTCGTATAATATAACAGTGTCACATCTCGCATCTTCTGTTCCTACTCGACAGCGAATCTCCTTGACAAGTGGATCAAACCTTGTGATAACACCAGGTAGAGCAGCACAGTTTATGCACGTGGTTCCTGATTCTAATGCGTCTGACGTTATTGGATTTGGTTGGGTACAAATATAAAAAAAAAGATGAAGGTTCTAATAACTAAGCGTATAGTTCAGAGTTTGTTAGATAATGACGAACAGAGTAAATTGGTTGTTGAGAATTCTCAGTTAGGAGGATCATCAACCACATTTGAAACCCCGGATGGTTATGATGAGACATTAAATCTCGTTAATGATTTTGATGTAAAAAATATACAAACTTTTGAGTTTAATCTAAGGGGTACTTTTAATTTTTCTTTAGAAATTTTCAGTTTGTTGAAGGGAAGTTTAAAAAACGTTTCTTTTATTGAAATATGGTGTGTTGAATCTACGGAATTAGGAAAGATTCCTGTAAGATTTGACTTACAGATGGGAGGATCAGGAGGCGTTTTGATTCCGATGGGTAGAGTTTCCTCATTCAGTTTGGTAAACGTGAAGAGTTTGTTGTTTAAGTCTTTGACGGTTTCCAATATTTCGATAAAACCTGAATCTGTTGCGACCTTGTTTATATTTATCGGTACTTCTGATAATTTCTCCATATAAGATGCAGTTATTTTTTACTGGAGCCCAGTTTTTCGGAGCATTGCAAAATGAGGGGAGTCGTTCCCTAGGTGGTTTTACTTCGGGGAGTGTAATCCCTAATGGAAAACTAAATGCGATTTTTCCAGAAATAAGTAAATATACAAATGAGCGAGGAGGGTTTGAAGTTAGAGGAATTGTGCTGTTAAATACAACAGGTTCTGATATTTTAAGTGATGTTTATATATGGCATGAGTTTGCAGAGCCCACTGGGAATCGTGTAAAATTTGAGATTTCTCCTGTTTCCTTGTTGGATAATAAAAAGATGGAAGCCATAAGTCATGGTGATTCCTTGCCTTATGTTGGTAATTTTTACGATACCGAGGGGGAGTCAAATAAGATTCTTATTTCCAACGGAATTGTAAAAGGTGGTGGTGTGGGACTTTGGGTAAAAAGGAATATGGTGACTCCTGATCCGATTATCAGCGTGAGTTGCGCTGAATTGAAAAAGTACATGGGGAATCAAAAGAAGGAAGAATTAACTAACGTTATCATATCATATTGACGACATGATTAATGGTCGATTTGGTCCGTAAGGGGATAAGAACATATTTCTATGGATCTCCAGCGGAATTGGAGGTTATCTATCGCGCTCTCACTAAGTTTGTTGAGGGCGCTGTTTTTTCAAAGCTCTATAAGGAAGGAAAATGGGACGGTAAAGCAAGATTTTATGATAAAAGAGGAAGGTGGTTTTGGTTTGGTTTGATAGAAAGGGTTTTGGAAGCTCTCAGCAAGGAAGAAATTGATTATAACTTGGAAGGTTATTTTGAGTATGATTCAGACTGGATAGAGTTTAGTCAACCATTTAGAAGTGAGGAGAGAGATTATCAAAGAAAAGCGATTCGTTTATTCATTGAACAGAGTTATGGTGTAATACAGATCGCAACGCGAGGAGGGAAGACTTTCGTTGCAGCAGAGATTATAAGGCTCTTAAATAAGAGATTTAATGGCTTTAAGACTCTTTTTTTGGTTGACAGCGTGGATTTATTCAATCAAGCGATTGGTGATATTTGTAGCGTTACGAATCTTCAACCTGGAGAGATTGGGAGGATAAGGGGAAAAGATTTTGAATTACGCCAGATAAATGTTGGTATGATTCAAACAGTTCAGTCAGTTCTTAAGGGAAAGTTGTTAACAAAAGAGTCAACGATAGAGAATTTTAGAGCGAGTAGAATAAGGAGACGGAGTATGATCGATCTATTAGAGTCTTTAGATTTTCTAATAGTTGATGAGGTTCACGAGTTTGGTAAATCAAGGCAAAGATTGGAAACAATAAGGAAAGCGCAAAACATTAAGTTTATTTTAGCATTGTCAGCTACAACTTTTAAGGTTAGAGATGAAATTCATAGAATCAATATAGAGAGTTTTAGTGGTGGAATAGTTTATGATATCCCTGAAAAGGAATTAGTGGCAAAAGGGGTGTTGGCTAAAAGCAGGACTCTAGCGCTATTTTTAGATTATGATTTACATTCTTATGAATTATCTAAGAATTACCGACAAATCGTTAACGATGTTATCATAAATAATAATAAGCGGAATAACTTGATAGTTGATGTTGCTAAAACTTGTGAAAAGTTAGGATTAAAGACGCTTTTGATTTTTAATTCTGTTGAACACGGAGAGATAATTTCAAAATTAACAAAATATACATTCCTTTCAGGTAAGGATGATGATAAAAAAAGACAAAATGATAAGAATAATTTTCTTTCTAAAAGAGGTGGGGTGTTTTTAGTCTCCGACATCTGGAAGAAGGGGGTGACTCTTCCTTCTGTAGAGGTTCTTTTTAATGTAGATGGAGGGAAGGAATCATCATTAGTTATTCAGAGACGGGGGAGAGTTTTAGGTGTTACTGAAAAGAAGAAAAAAGCTCTCTGTATTGATATTATTGATGATTTTCCTAAATATCTTGATAATCACGGAGCTTTACGCGTTAAGGCTTATGAAAGTAAATTAGGAAAAGGAACAACAGATATGATTGAAGTTAAAGATTTAGATTTTCAAAATCAATTAGAGGATTATTTAATAAATTGGTTTGAATTGAATATTCAATGACTAAGGAAGAATGTTTGGAGACTGTATCATTAGTTTATCAAGAGTATTATCGTCAAATTACATTAAATTCAGACTATGTTCTTCCAAGGAATTTGATGAATGATCGAGCTTTGTATAAATTTTGTGATTATGTTGATAAGAGTGTGGGATTAAAGAGAATTGGCATAGATTGGATAATTGAGTTTGTTGAGTTATCTTTTCATTGGTGGTATAAGTCTAATCATTTAAAATTTGGCCTTTCTTCTATAAAACTTAATTGGATAATTGGAAAAAAATCAATAGAAAGATTTGATAAAATTAAGAATAAGCATCATATGCTAACGTTCTTTAAGAAAGAAATCCGAGTTGATGTTGGCCTTTCAGTGCGAAATAAGTTGAAATTAAAAAATTCTTTGATTTTAGAAGCTGGTAGAAATTGGCTGCTAGAAGTAAATGAAGATGAGGAACGTTTTAAGAGACAGTTTTACAATAAACCTGAAGGGTTGTTATGGTGTGTCTCTAACACGACTTTGTTTAACGATAAGTCCGATCTTTGTCAAAAATGTAATAACAGATATCGATGTAAGGAAATTTTAAGAAAAAATATGCCAAAACTTTTTAAATTAAGAGGCTATTAGAATGATTGATCATTTGGACGATAGTTTTCTCGCAGAATTATTACGAGCTTGTATAAATAAAAAAGGTGTTCTATTAGTTGTAAAGGAACATTTAAAAATCAGTTTTTTGCCTGAAAAATCTGGGTTCAGAGAAGTTTGGAAAGAAATTTTAAAATATGAAAATTTAGAAAAAAAGCAACCATCTTTAGGGATCTTAAAACAAAAATTATTAGATAATGAGTTAGCTTTAGAAGCATTAGCAGAGATTCGTGATATCGTAATGCCTGATTACGAGGGCTTAGTTAAAGCGTTTGAGAATTTTATTAAACAACATAGATTTGTTGATATTTATGAATCAGTT
>JRYE01002155.1_pt1 | contig 51840 bp, 48 predicted proteins | sample 235321 | NCBI WGS metagenome assembly JRYE01 (sample SAMN03074214, study PRJNA261473) | activated sludge metagenome | biome: Common Effluent Treatment Plant; feature: Wastewater; material: Activated sludge; isolation source: activated biomass in a lab-scale reactor treating industrial wastewater at... | reverse complement strand
GGGAGTATTCAGAAAAGTGTGTCAACTACCTTTTGTTGTTGATGATGTTGTTTGGTTTTCAACGAGGGGGTTTGGGGGAGACTCATAACCTGTTGATTGGTGTTTGATCCTTGGCGAGGAGTGTTCAAAACCCGTTGCTGGCGCTCACTTCCATTGATCCTCATGGGAGGTTGGTGTTGAAGCGTTCGGGGTAGTTGTTGTGCAGCGCCCTAAGGATGTCCGGCCAACCGCGCACCTTGGTTCTCCAGCTCTTTTGGCTGTGGACCATGGTCAAGTATAACTGTTTCTCCAGGGCGCTTTCGTTGATGAAGGCCCCCTTGGTCTTGGTGGCCTTGCGCAGGATACGGTGCAGGGCCTCCACGGGATTGGTGGTGTAGACCACCCGGCGCACGGCCTCCGGTTGGTCGAAGAAGGGGCTGAGTTCCGCCCAGTCCCTCTCCCACTTGGCGGCGATCTCCGGGTATTTCCCCTGCCAGCGCTGCTTGAACTCATCGAGCTTCTCCAGGGCGGCCTCTGGGCTATCCTGCGTGTAGATGGCGCGAAGGCCCGCGCAAACCTCCTTGTAATCCCTGTAGGAGACATAGCGCAAGCTGGTGCGTACCATGTGTACGATGCACCGCTGGGTGATCGCCCGGGGGAAGGCCCCCGTGATCGCCTCCCCGAACCCGTTCAGGCCGTCCACGCAGAAGAAGAACACATCCTTCACGCCACGGTCCTTGATGTGCTCCAGCACCCGTGCCCATTGGCGTGCGCCTTCGGCCTCCCCGATGAACAGGGCCAGCACGTCCCGCTCGCCCTCCATGTTCACCCCGTAAACGCTGTACACGGCCTTGGACACCACCTTCCGGTTCTCCCGCACCTTGTAGTGGATCGCGTCCAAGTAGATCGCGAAATAGCGCTCATCCAAAGGCCGGTTCCGCCACCGGTCGATCTCCTCATACACCTGGTCGGTGACCCCGCTGAGGAAGGCCGGCGAGTAGTTCACCCCGTACATCCGCTTGAGGTGTGCCTGGATGTCCTCGTAACTGGTGCCGATCCCGTACAGGTGCAGTACTTGCTGCTCCAGTTCAGGGGCCAGCGAACGCTCCCATTTGCCCACGATCGCCGGCTCGTAGCTCCCCTGCCGGTCGCGCGGCGGGCGAACCTCCACCGGGCCCATGGCCGTCCGCAGCGTCTTCTCTGTGTGGCCGTTGCGACGGTTGCCCACGGAAGTGCCCGAGGACAAATGCCCTTGCATCTCGCCTTCGTAGGCCGCCTGCAACAGCCGTCCTATCATCCCGGTGAGAACCCCGTCCTCACCGATCAAGCCTTTGCCCGCATACAAGCCTGCTATGGCCTCTTTCTCAAAGGACGCATAGTCAAATGCGGCTTCCTGTTTCTTGCTGTTCTTCTTCATGATTCTGTTCGCGTGTCAAACGTAGCCTGACACACTTTTCAGAATACCCTCTTTCTTCATCAGTGCCGTGGATGCGGGCACAAGGTACTTCCCGAAAGCAGAAAAGCCCCGTTAGGGCTTACTCGTCCCATCAAGGCCTCGCACGGCGAACTTTGATGATGTTACTCGTCCCATCAAGGTCTCGCGCGGCGGACCTTGATGATGTTAGTCCCATCAAGGTCTCGCGCCGCGGACCTTGATGATGGAGACCCTGAAAACAAGAAACCCCGGATAACCGGGGCTCTTGTTTTCTTTTGGACAGTGCTGGATCAGGCATGCACTTTCTCTTCCGCGAAGGCCACTTCCAAGTGGGTCTTCGCGCCGGTCACCAAGCGGCTCACCGGGCATTTGGCCTTCGCTTCCTCGGCGATCTTGGTGAATTCCGCTTTGCTCATGCCTGGCACCTTGCCTTTGATCTTCAGGTGAATGTCGGTGATGGTAGGCAGACCGTCCACTTCGTTCAGCGTCACCTTGGCTTCAGTGTCCAACTGTTCGGGCTTGTGGCCCGCCTTGGACAGCAAGAGTGAGGTCATCATGCCAAAGCACCCCGCATGGGCTGCCCCGATAAGCTCCTCGGGGTTGGTTCCCGGGTTGTTCTCGAAGCGTGTGGCGTAACTGAACGGACTGTTGCTTAGCACGCCGCTCGGTGCTGTAATGCTTCCTTTCCCTTCCTTGATGGTGCCCTTCCATTGGGCTCTTGCGGTACGTTCCATGATGTGAACTGGTTTTGGTTAATGAGGTGCCGACATCGGTTCGACGGTCGGCTGCGCGTCGTTCTGAAGGGGGAACAGGGTACCCGTACATTTGTTCGCCATTTGTTTGTAAAACCACTTTTTGATCATGCCAGGCACGGAACTTTTCGGGGACGAGGAACGCAAGGAAGTGATGGACGTCCTAGAGACGGGCGTACTCTTCCGCTACAACCACGATGCCCAACGCAAGGGCCATTGGAAGGCCAAGGACTTCGAGGCCGAGGTGGCGAAATTCACCGGGGCCAAACACGCATTGGCCGTGAGCAGCGGTAGCACCGCCGTAAGCACCATGCTGGCCGCCTGTGGCGTGGGCTACGGTGATCATGTCATCGTGCCGCCCTTCACCTTCATCGCCACCATCGAGAGCGTATTGATGGCCGGGGCCATCCCCGTGTTCGCCGAGATCGACGAGACGCTATGCCTCAGCGCCGAGGGCATCCGCAAGGCCATCACGCCCCAGACCAAGGCCGTGCTGCTCGTACACATGTGCGGTGCCGCCGCCGACCTTGACGGCATCCTGGCCGTGTGCAAGGATCCCGGGTCGGGGCCCGGGAGCATCATGCTGATCGAGGACACCGCCCAGGCGCTCGGCGCCACCTACAAGGGCAAGCACCTCGGCCTCTACGGCAAGATGGGCAGCTTCAGCTTCGACTTCTTCAAGATCAACACCTGCGGCGAAGGCGGCGTGGTGATCACCAACGACGACCAGCTCTACACCACCGCCGAGCACTTCAGCGACCACGGCCACAGCCACGAGGGCGACAACCGGGGCATGGAGCCGCACTACATCCTGGGCACCAACTATCGCATCGGCGAGATCAACGCGGCCATCGGCTTGGCGCAGGCACGGAAGCTGCCCTACATCCTCAGCCAGCAGCGCAAGCACAAGGCGATCATCCAGCAGCGCCTATCGAAGATCCCCGGCCTCACTTTCCGCAAGCAGTGCGACGATGCGGGCGATAGCGCCACCTTCTTCCACCTGTTCTTCCCCAGCGAGACCGTGGCGCGTGCCGCGAACAAAGCGATGATCGAGGCCGGCGTGGGCGGCGCGTACTGGTATGACAACATGTACCACTACATCAAGCAGTGGAACCAGCTCAAGGACCTGAAGATGCCCTTCCGCACGGTGGCGCACGAACTGGGTTTGCCGCAGGACCTGAAGACCTTGAAGTTCCCCAAGAGCGACGCCGTGCTCAGCAGGCTCATCAGCTTCAACATCCGGGTGACGTGGACGGAATCTGAATTGAATGCGTACTTGGACAAGGTGGAAGGGGCAGTGAGGAAGGCGATGGAGGGGGTGGGGGTGTAGATCTATTAGGTCTACCTATCAAAAAAAAAAAAACCATCGAAGGGCACAGGGGCAGAGAGCTGTTCGCTGCAAGTCCTCGGTCGGCTCGTTCCTCGCCGCCCTGCGCGCTTTCCGGCGCCATCCCGAACGCAAATTCCCACAGGTACCGTTGTCGCTCGGTTGACACAGGTGGGCCGGGTGGAGTCCGAACCCGGTCCACGATGTCCACCTACCGAACTGTGCCATGGCCTCCGCCCCCAACTCCGCCCTGGCGCAGCCCTCACTCCCTGCCCAATCTCCTGATAAAGAACACGGCGGTGCCTAAAAACACCGCCACGCCGATCAGCATCAGCCACATGCCCGTTTCGTGCTGCTGCTCGATGGTGAACGAGCTGCACAGCAGGATGGTGAAGGCACGCAGCGATGCTCCGGTGGCGATGAGCATGCCCGCCAACATGCCCGGGAAGGCGATCTTCAGCTCAAAGGGCATGTTCCGCAGGGTGATGGCGATCGCAAATCCGGTAGCCACCATGTGCAGGTGCATGATCCGGTTGAACCACGGATGGATCACGGCCAGGTCGATGGAGCGCGGCAGCATCCAGAAGATGAGCGAGCCCATGGCCAGCAACAGCAAGGCAAGACCCCAGGAAAGGTCCTTGACGTTCACCTTGCGCGCCACCCCGCCGAGCGCCAGGCCGATGAGGAGCATGGCGGGAAGCTGGATGGCCTGGTGCCTCGGCATGGTGAGGGAAAGCCAGTAGTTGCACGGGAAGGACAGCACCGCAAAAAGCACGACCGCCCCTGCGGCTGCTATCCATGCCGCTCGGCGATCGCCTTGGTTCCCTTTACGCATGAGCGGATACCGGCCAGGATGGCGGCATCATCTTCCCGGGCCGGGTCGAACACGCGCACCACCCGGTGGTCGGGCGAAATCAGAAAGATATACACCGAATGATTGATGATGCCGTTTTCCGGCAGGCGATAGGCCCAAATGCCGGCCTGCCTGAGGAAGCTGCCAAACTCAGCCTCAGTGGAGCCATGTGGCAGTGCAAAGGTCCAGCCGCTGAGGTCGCCCTCAAAGAGCTTGCGGTAGTTCTTCAGCTTGCGCACGTCGTCGTTTTGCAGGTCGAAGCTCACCGTCACCAATTCAAGATCGTTGGGGACCAAGTCGTTCTCCAGCGCGCCGTAAATGTCCTCCAAGCGATTGTTCACTTTGTGGCACACGTTGGGGCAGTTGAGGTACACGAAGTTCAGCAGCACATACTTGTCCTTGTCCCGCAGGTTGAACAACACGCTGTCCTGGTTGATGCAGGCGATCGCCGGGAACTCCCTGGGAACAGGCCCGGCCTGGTGCAGTGTGGCGGAGAACACGGTGTAGGCCGTGAACCCGTACGTCCATCCCCAGAGCACACCGATGCAGAGCACCAAGGCGGCGATGGGGGGGAGGAGCTTCTTCATTTACTGCCCGGCCGGGCCGGAGATCATTTGGCCGGGGCTTGGTCCTTCTTCAGCAGCCCGTTGAACAGGGCACCATACATCATCAGTAATCCGATGAGCACCAACGCCACGAACAGGGCGGCCACCTTGGCCAGCAAAGCCCCCGTGTCGTGCGTGTGGGCGATGCCCGAGCTCGCGTATTCCGAGAACCGGCGGGGGATGCTCTCCATGCCCCCGAGGTAGAACATCAGCAGGAAGCCGTATGCCCCAGCGACGAACAGCCAGAACCCGAATCCCGCCTTGGGGGACAGGTCGCGGTTTTTCTCGGTGGAACCCAGGTAGTAGAGGAAAGCGAGGATGAGCAGCACCACGCCCATGAGCATGTACGTGTGGAAGTGTGCCGGCACCCACAGCGTGTTATGCAGCACTTTGTTGATGGAGATGGTGGAATCCACCACGGCGGCGAAGCCCCCGATGGCCCATCCGGCCACGCCCAGCAAAAAGGCCGTGGGGATCACGCCCCACTTCACCTTGGAGCGGTAGAGCTGGGCGATAACGCCGAACATGGTGACGGCCGTGGCGGGGATGGCGCTGAAGTAGGAGGCCAGCTGCCCGGCGATCTGCAGCCCGGTGGGTTGTACGAAATCCATGTACAGGTGGTGGAAGTACGCAAAGACAATAAAGAAGAAGGTGGCGTTCCATGCGTACACGGTCAGCTTATTGAGCTTCCACTCACGCCCGGTGAATTCGGGCAGCAGGGTGTATAACCAGCCCACGCCGCAATACATGGTGATGTTCACCAGCGTGTGGCCGAAGAAGAACATCAGGTTCTTCTGCACCAACGCATCGAAGGAAAGGCTGGGCTCCAGGTGCTGCAGCAGGTACATCACCAGCATCGCTGCACCAGCAATGAACGCCAAGATGCCCGGCACCAGGGAGATGGTGGAGATGAGTGCGAGCGGGGGTAATTCCTTTTCCGGGGCGGTTTTGCCCAAATACTGCCAGCCGATCAAATTGGTGAACCCGCCGTATTCACGGGAGAGCGCGTAGACCACGTGCAGGCAGCCGATCAGCCAGGCCACGCCCATGATGATCAAGGAGATAATGGCCAGGCCCGTTGTCCATGCCTTCCACGTGGCTCCGATGAAGGGCAGCGGGTAAAGCATGTACCACCCTGCCGCAAACTTGCCGATCAAGGTGGCCACGGCCAAGCCCACCGAGCCGATCACCACCAACAGGAACACGGCGTAGCCCAACCCGATGTTCAACTTCACATAGCGGGTGCCCACCAAGTAGAACACCGCCGCCCACGCCATGCTGAACAACACACCCGCCATGCCTAAGCCGTGCAGGGTCATGTACGAATAGAAGGTGGCATTGTCCACCTTGATCACTTCACCCTGGTTCATGCGCATCAACAGGCCCAGAACGATCAAAAGCGGGAAGAGGACCAGGAAGGTGATGCTCCAGGTGAGGATCAGCTTTTTGTGCCGTCCGCGGTCTTCGGGATTGAATGCTGTCATTGATCTATGATCTATTTGGTCATTGTTCCACTACGATCTTTCCCGTCATCACAGTATGCGGCGCACCGCAGTACTCCAAGCAGAGCACCTTGAACGTGCCGCCCTGGGCGAAGGTGTACCGGAGGTCGTTCCAGTAGCCCGGCATGGCCTGCGTTTGGGCCAATAGCACACCTTGCTCGTTGTAAATGGCGAAGTTGTGGGTGACGTCCGAGGCCGTTACCAGGAACTGGATCGTCTTGCCGGGTGGCAGTGTGATGGTGCTTTTGCCCTTGAACTTCTTGGGCTCGGCCGGCAATTCACCGGGACCCATCTTCCAAGACCATTGCGAACCGACCACCACGATCGTTTGATCGGGCGTTTCTGTTTGGAACTTGGGGTATGGCAGCATCCCGAGGGTGATCACCAAGCCCACCACGATCACGGCGGCCAAGCCTAGGAAGTACTTGCCCCGCAGGGCATATACCATCTTCTTGGCCTCGTGTTTTTCGTCCCCTTGGTCCGAGGTGGTGAACAGAAAGAGGACAACGCCCACCACCACCAACGCCCCGATCAAGGAGATCAGCGCGGCGCTGTGTTGAATGGTCAGAAGCATGCTGGTGCAGTACATGTTGATACGGCTTGTTTTGATATCACTTCCATCTTCACTTGATCGGTTCCACTACCTGCCGGCATGGTCCTCCGTCCGTGTTCCAAAGGCAGGCGCCTTGAACGGCTGGTTGCCATGGACCTGTACGGCTTGCACCTGTTCGCCAGGGTGGGTTGCGGCGGCGAAACTAAACGATCTTTCCAATTGTGGATGCGGAGGTCCTGATTTGGCACGGAACGGTAAGGGGTGTCTGGCGGCACGCAACAAAGGCGCAGCCGGGCAGCGCCCCGTGGTTCGCTCAGATCACCATAAAATGAACACGGCCAGCCCCGCCGCGCAAAGCAGGAAATACGGCACCAGCACCGCCGCCCCCTTGTAATCCTTGGCCACGCGCTGGCCGAAAAAGAGCATGGTGAGCGCGGCACAGGTCAGGAGCATGCCCAGCGTACCCAGGCTGGTGTTTCCGGAGAACAATACCTGGAAGAAACCGGCGGCCGAGAACAACCCTGCTGCAAGCTCCATCAAGGTGATCACGGGCATCAGCAGGAAAACCGAGCCATTGAGGATGCTCTTGGCGAAGTGCTTGGTGTAGAAATCCTTTTCGCTTTTCCAGTTGAACACCTTGTCCAGCCCGGACTGGATGAAGAGCACGGCGACGAAGGCGGAGAAGGCCAGTTGAAGCAGGTGGATGGGTGTGAGGCCGAGGTTGGCCAAGCATTCCGTGGTGCAGTTCATGGCGGTGCAGGTTGGCTACAAGGATAGCCACGGGCGGCATTTTCCCCACGGGTGCACACAGGGCTATTGCCTCTTGCGCGCCCTGCGGTCGCGACTTTTCCGATTTTCCAACCACGGATGGACGCAGATAAACACGGATAAGTGCGCGATGTGGGAAGTGGGCCACGACTTTGCGCCCGATACCCGGAGAGGTCCGCGATCCGTGTCCCCCCGGCAGGCACCGGGGCGTGTGGCCCGGTATTCACCGGGGCGTGGTTCGTACAAGTATTGGATATGCGCCGCCAGGCGCAGAGTTATGAGGCGATAGCCCTGCGGGTATGCGGATGAACTTGGATCGCTGCTTGTGAAGCGTGCTCATCGGAACGGTGGAGGAACTACACGGATGATGTCCGTGCCCATCCCCGTCCATCGGCGGTTCCAGGAAGATGAGGCACGCGCCCCAAAGCCCGCCTTTCCTCCGTTCCTTTGCGGCATGCAACTCTTCCGCAATTTCAAGTCCGTGACCAAGACCTGTTACGGCCGTGGCTCGTTCGATAAACTGGGCGAGATCCTTGCGCCGCACCGCAGTACCAACAAGGGCTTCATGGTCTTTGTGGTGGACGATTACTTCGCCGACAAGGAAGATTTCAAGAAGCGCCTGCCGGTGCAGGAGGGAGACGAACTCTTCTTCATCAGTACCAAGGATGAACCCAAGACCTCGCAGATCGATGCGCTGCGCGATGACGTGCTCGGGCGAAAGGGACTTCCGGCCGGCATCATCGGTATCGGCGGCGGCACCATGATGGACATTGCCAAGGCCGCGTCCCTGATGTTCACCAACGAAGGCAGCAGCGTGCAGTACCAGGGCCTGAACCTGATCAAGAAGCCGGGCATCTGGCATTGCGCGGTGCCCACCATCAGCGGCACGGGCGCGGAGGTGAGCATGACCGCCGTGCTCACCGGCCCGGTGAAGAAGTTGGGCCTGAAGTGCGACTGGACCGTGTGCGACCAGATCGTGCTGGACCCCGACCTGATCGCCACCGTGCCGCAGGACCAATGGTTTTACACCGGCATGGACACTTACATCCACAGCGTGGAGGCCATCACCGGCACCAAGAAGAACACCTTCGCCGAGGCCTACAGCGAGAAGGCCTTGGAGATGTGCCGCCAAGTGTACTTGAAGCTGGACCGCACCGACCCCAAGAGCGACGAGCTGTTGATGGTGGCCAGCTACATGGGCGGCCTCAGCCTGACGTACAGCGAGGTGGGCGTGTGCCACGCGCTGAGCTACGGCTTGGGCAAGGTGCTGGACATCCACCATTGCATCGCCAACTGCATCGCCTTTGATAAGCTGGAGGACGTGTATGGCGACTACGTGCAAGAGTTCAAGGGCATGGTGAAGCACAACCAGGTGCACATCCCGCAAGGACTGGCCAAGGGCTGGAGCGAGGAGACCATCAGTGCCATGGCGGAGGTGGCATACGCGCTGCCGCACATGTGGGACCACGCCTTCGGGCCCGATTGGGAAAAGGTGCTGGACCGGGAGCGGATCAAGGGGTGGTACCGGAGGATGTAAGGGGCACGGGATCGGATTACTTTCGGCCCATGCGTCATTCTTGGTTGCTTTTGCTGGCAAGCACTCTCTTGGCCATAGGGTGCAAGGAAGAGGAGAAGGCCTTGCTGAACGCCACGTTGCACGCACGCTGCAACGGGTGCGTGATCCGCTACGCGCCGGGGGCCTTGCAGTCCAAGACGGATACGTTGATGGGGACCGTGGACCCCGGAACAGGGGATACGCTGCCGGGCGAAGGCCAATGGACGCTGCACCTGAAGGACGGTGACAACTTGTTCTTCAGGGCATGCCGGTTGGAGGGTGACTCCGGTCCACCGGTACAGGGCACCCTCACGCTATGGGTGGACGGCGGGGTGAAACCCATGCAGGCTGCCACCGATACCGCAGCATGCACCGCGATCAACGGCCCTGCCTTTGCACCTTGATCCCACGGCAAGGGGAAGAGCCCCGTTTTACAGCGATACGAACGTGCGCCTCATGGGGCTGCGCTTGAAGGTCCAACTGACCTCCACGCTGAAGTAGCTGAACGAATCGGGCAGGCCGGGGTTGCCCCGGCGGCTGGTGAAGAGGCTCTCCTTGCCATTGGTGCCCCAGCCGGTGGGGTCGCTGATGTATCGGGCCATCATCTGCTGTGTGCTGTCGGGGTAGGCGCGGGCCAGTTCATCGTAGGTCGCATAGCGGTCGCTCACGGCATCCAGCATGTCGGTGAAGAACATGTAGTAGCTGAACTCCATGCCCACGGAAAGCTTGCGGGTAACCATGTAGCGCAATCCGAACCCCACGGGTATGCCCACATGCCATGGGCTGGGAGCCTTGCTGAGGGCCTTGGCCTCTTTTCCTCCGCCGGTGCCTTCGGTGATCCAGCTATAGAGGTCGGTTTCATACGTTCCGTCCTGGCCGATCACTTGGGCATCGGATTCACCCCGCGGCCGGTCGCGGATGGTGCCGTCCGACCAGGCGTAGTAGCGGTTGGCCATGTTGGCGGGCCCGTTGAACAGGTCGGCCTTGGGGCGGCCGTAGAAGAGCCCCACCCCCACGTAGGAATACGCGAAGAACCGTTGCTGATAGAGCGGTTGGAAGGGTTCCCGGTACATGTTCAGCACCAGGTGTTGGCTGATCCCGAACAAGTCGTTCCTGAAGTTGAGGCCGCGGCGGTAGTTGCGCAGTTCCACCCCTTGCTTGCCGCCCGTGGGCGCCAGTTCGTTGTAGCCCAGCCTGTACCAGCCCAAGCGGGTCTCGGTGGTCAGTGCACGGGTGATGTAGCGCTTGGGATTGTTGAGGTAATCCCGGAAGGTGATGGACATGGCGGGGCGGATGCCGTTCCATTGCACGGACCCGTGCCAATTGCCCAAGTCGCCGGAAAAATGGTCGGCGCCCACCTGCAGGCCGATCTCCAGGTTGCGTTGGGCTTGAACACTTGTTGTGAACAAGATGCAGGCGGTGGTGCAGGAGAGGAGGTAGCGCAGGATCATGGGTACAGGATTTGGCACCATCGAAGGTACGTGGGAAAGACGTTTCCCTTGCCGATGGGTTGCTTGCCGTAGTTGCGGCTCAGTGCCGCTCGCCGAAGATGGCCGTGCCAATACGCACCATGGTGCTGCCTGCCGCCAAGGCTTCCGGCAGATCGCCGCTCATGCCCATGGAAAGCTCGGTGAACGGCTCTTCGGCCAATGCCGCGTTTTGTGCCAGCTCGGCGCGCAGTGCGGCAAGGCCGCCGAACTCCCTGCCCACCTGGCCATGGTCATCGGTGTTGGTGGCCATGCCCATCAGTCCGCGGAAGACCAGGTTGGGCCAGCGCTGGCGGTAGCGCCCGCCGCTGCATAGCTCGCGAAGCTCCGCAGGCAGGAATCCATGCTTGGTTTCCTCTTGGGCAATGTGCACCTGCAGCAACACGCCCAGTTGCCGGCCGGTAGCCGCAGCCCGTTTGTTCAGCTCGCCCAACAGCCGTTTGCTGTCCACTCCGTGCACCAAATGCGCGAAGGGGGCGACGTACTTTACCTTGTTGGTCTGCAGGGTACCGATGAAGTGCCAATCGATGTCACTTGGCAACAAGGGGTGCTTGTCGCGCAATTCCTGCGGATAGTTTTCGCCGAAGGCGCGCTGGCCCAGGTCATACAAGGCCTTGATCTCTTCCACGGTGCGCGTCTTGCTCACGGCCACCAGTTCCACGCCGGGAGGGAGTTGTGCCTTTACCCGTGCGTAGCGTTCCGCCAAGGCTGCCTTGTCCATTCACGCGTCCTCCAGGGAGTATATGGTCAGCCCACTGCGCAGCTTGGGTTCGATCCACGTGGATTTCGGCGGCATGCACCCACCGCTGTCGGCCACGGCCCGGAGTTGTGCGAAAGATACCGCCCTGAGGTGGAACGCCGCATCGGCGCGGCCCGTGGCAACGGCGTGCTCCAAGGCTTGCACCCCGGCCGTGCCGGGCACAAAGTGAAGCCGTGGCTCGGTGCGCATGTCGCCGAGGCCGAGCACGGGCCCAAGCACTTGGCTGCCCAAGCGTTCGGCATCCAAGGCCTCCACGGGGCGGTCTGAGGTGGGCGNNTTGGTACGCCGGGCCAGCAGGGCGCTGCTCGCACAACGGTGGTGGCCGTCGGCGATGTACAGGGCGGGCAACCGGCTGAACTGTTCGTGCAGGCGTTGCTGCACAGCCGCGTCGCCCATCCGCCAATAGCGGTGCCTCACCTGGTCGGTGGTGGTGAAATCGAACAAGGGCGTTCCCTCGGCAGCGCGTGCCAGTTCCGCTTCAATGGCAGCATCATCTGGCATGGCCAATAGCACGGGTTCGGCATTGATCCCCGTGTGCTGGAGGTAGTCGGTGAAGAGCTCCTCCCGGTTGGCCAAGGTGTGTTCGTGCACCTTGATCCGTCCCTCCTCGTAGTCGCCCACGTCCACCACACCAATGATCCCGAGGGAGGAAAAAGCAGCGGCGGTTTGTGCGTAGGCATAGAAGACGGGCTGCTCCTCGCGTTGGAGGATGCCCCGTTGGGTGAACTCCATGAACTTGTCCCGCACGGCATCAAAATGCTCCGAACGGGAGCTTCCAGCCCGTTCGTGGTCGGCATGGATCACATGCAGAAAGGTGTACGGGTTTTCCTCCAAGCGGGCCTTGATCTCCGCTGCGGAATATTGCAGGAAGGACCGGGAACCGACCAGGTGGGCCAAGTGCGGCACTGGGCGCCATGCCCGGAAAGGGCGCACATGGATCATCCGCGCCCCACGGCCACCTCCTCCCTCCACGCGATCAACTGGTCGGCCAGCTCCTGCCCGATGCGGTCCTGTGCCTCCACGGTGGCGGCACCGATGTGGGGCGAAAGGCTGACGTTAGGCAGTTTCAGCAGTTCGGGGTCGGGCGCGGGTTCGTTCATGAACACGTCCAAGCCTGCCGCCCTGACCCTCCCGTCCTTCAACGCGGCGATCAGTTCCTTCTCGTCGATGGAAGACCCCCGGGAGGTGTTCACCAGCAACATGCCCGGCTTCATCTGTTCAAACTCGGCCTTCCCCAATGCGAAATTGCCTTCACCCCCGTGGCTCACGTGCACGGTAATGGCGTCACTTTTGGCCAGCAATTCATCCAGCGGCACCATCTTGATGCCCACCCGGTGCACCTCGCCGTTGAGGTCCAGCTCGATGTAGTCGGCAGTGGCGCTGCGGTCGGTATAGATCACCTTCATGCCTGCGCCAACCGCATAGCGGGCCACCCAGCGGCCGATGCGGCCGAAGCCCAGGATGCCCAACGTTTTCCCGCGCAGCTCGGTGCCTTTGCCATATTCCTTCTTCATTTCCTTGAAGGCTGTGTGGCCTTCGGCAGGCATGCGGCGGTTGGCTTTGTACAGGTCGCGCATCAAACCGTAGAGGTGGGCCATCACCAGCTCCGCCACACTGATGCAGCTGCTGGTGGGCGTGTTCACCACCTTGAGGCCCTTGCTGCGGGCATATTCCACGTCGATGTTGTCCATGCCCACGCCACCGCGCCCGATCAGCTTCAGGCCGGGGCAGGCATTGATCAGCTCTTTGCGCACCTTGGTGGCGCTGCGCACCAGTAGGGCGTCTACCTTTTCCTTGTTCAGGTAGTCCACCAGCTTTTCCTGGGGTATGGTTTGGGTGGTTACCGTGAATTCCTGCTCTTCCAGGAGTTGCTTTCCCTCCTGTGAGATCCCATCGTTTGCGTGTACCCGCATGCTCAACCGTTCTTTTTTGCGAATTCCTCCATCACGTCCACCAGGGCCTGCACACTTTCCAACGGCAGCGCATTGTACATGCTGGCCCGGTAGCCGCCCACGCTGCGGTGGCCGCGGATGCCGCTGATGCCGGCCGCCTTCCACTGTTCATCAAAGGCCGGCTCCAAGGCGCTGTCCTTCAACAGGAAGGTGGCGTTCATGGCGCTTCGGTCCTCTTTGGCGGTCACGCCTTGGAAGATCGGCAGGCGGTCGATGGCGTTGTACAGCAGGTCGGCCTTGGCTTGGTTGCGTTTTTCAGCGGCGGCCACGCCCCCGTTGTGCTTCAACCACTCCAGGGTGAGCATGATCACGTACACGGGGAACACCGGCGGGGTGTTGTACATGCTTTCCTTGGCCGCATGGTTCGCCAGATCCATCATCGGGCTCAGTGTGCGGCCGGTCTTGCCCAGGGCGTTCGGGTCGAACAGGTACATGGTGGCGCCGGCAGGCCCCATGTTCTTTTGGGCTCCAGCGTAGATCATGGCGAAGTCGGCCACGTTCACCGGCCGGCTGTAGATATCGCTGCTCATGTCGCAGATCAGCGGCACCGGGCTCTTCGGGAACGCCTTGTACTGGGTGCCGTAAATGGTGTTGTTGCTGGTGAAGTGGAAGTAGTCCGCGTCGTTCGGCACGCTGAACCCCTTGGGGATGTAGTTGAAGTTCTTATCCTCGCTGCTGCCCACCACGGTGGCGTTCCCCAGCAACTGTGCTTCCTTGATGGCCCGCTTGGCCCAGGTGCCGGTGTTGGCGTAGGCGCCCTTGCCGCCCACCTTCATGAAGTTCTGCGGCACCATGTGGAAGCCCATGCTGGCACCGCCACCGAGAAACACCACCTGGTAGTGGTCCGGTGCGCCCAGCAGTTCCTTGGCCAAGGCACGGGTCTTCTCCATCACTTCCACGAAGGGCTTGCTGCGGTGGCTCACCTCCAGGATGCTGAGGCCGCTGCCGTCCCAATCCAACACGGCCTGTGCGGCCTGTTGGAAGACTTGCTGCGGCAGGACGCAGGGGCCTGCACTGAAATTATGGACCTTCGGTTTGATTTCAACGGGCATGATGGGATGGCATTTTTTGCGGGTGCAAAGGTAGAACTTTGTGCCGCCGGGTAGTCACAACCGGGCATTCCCATCAGTTCCACGGCATCCATTGCGCCCCGGATACGACCTTTGTGCCGAAATTGAACGAGCATGGACCCATGCGCATAGGCATTGTTTGTTACCCCACATTCGGGGGATCGGGAGTGGTGGCCACCGAGCTGGGGCTCGCCTTGGCGGCGGAGGGCCACACCGTGCATTTCATCACCTACGACCGGCCCGTGCGCTTGGGCAATGGCCAAGCCAACGTGTTTTACCATGAGGTGCGCGTGAGCGATTACCCGCTCTTCGACTACCAACCGTATGAACTGGTGCTGACCAGCAAACTGGTGGACGTGGTGAAGCACGAGCGCCTGGACCTGCTCCACGTGCACTACGCCATTCCGCATGCTTCGGCCGCCTGGATGGCCCAACAGATCCTCAAGGCCCAGGGCATCCGCATCCCGTTCATCACCACCTTGCACGGTACCGACATCACCTTGGTGGGCAAGGACCCGAGCTTCGAGCCGGTGATCACCTTCGCCATTGAGCACAGCACGGCGGTAACGGCGGTCTCTGAAAGCTTGCGGCGGGAGACGTTTGAGCATTTCCCCGTGGAGCGCGACATCCGGGTGATCCCCAACTTCATTCGCGCAGAGCGTTACCGGACGGTGGCCGACCCCGCGCTGCGCAAGCGTTTTGCGCCCCACGGCGAAAAATTGCTGGTGCACGTAAGCAACTTCAGGCCGGTGAAACGCGTGCTGGACGTGCTTACGGTGTTCATGGGCGTGCGCAAACGCCTGCCTGCCCGCCTGCTGCTGATCGGCGACGGACCGGACCGCCATGCTGCGGAGATGATGTGCAGGGCCAACGGAACATGCGCGGACGTGCTGTTCCTGGGCAAGATGACCGATCCCGAGGCCGTGGTGGCCAGCAGCGACCTGTTCGTGCAGGCCAGCGAAACCGAGAGTTTCGGCTTAGCCGCCCTGGAGGCCATGGCCAGCGGCGTGCCCGTAGTGAGCACCGATGCCGGTGGCACCGCCGAAGTGGTGGAAGCCGGCGTGGCAGGCTTGCTGAACGAGGTGGGCGATACCGATGCCATGGTGAGCAATGCCTTAGCGCTCCTCTCCGACGCGGGCGCATTGGAACGGTTCCGCAAAGGCGCAAGCGCCTCGGCCGCCCGCTTCGACATCAGCAAGGTGCTGCCCCGCTACGAGGCCCTGTACGAGGAAGTGGTGGAACAGGTGAAGACCGATGGAGTTCATCAGTGAGCGCGTCAGCATCGACCACCCTGCGGCCGGCGGGCTGAGCGTGGTGGTGGGCAACCGCCTGCCCAAGGGCAAACTGTTCCTGCTGATCGGCTGGTTGGCCGCTTGGACGTTCTGCGGCGCCGTTTTCCTGTACATGCTGCTGCATGGCGTGGAAAAGGACATGCGCCTGCCGTTGGTGTTGATGCTGGCCTTCTGGCTCTATTTTGAGCTGCGGGTGCTACGGGTGGTGTTGTGGCGTACCAAGGGTTTTGAATTGTGGCGGGTGCAAGGCGGGGAACTCACTGTAAAGGACAGCCTCTTCGGCTACGGCAAGGCCAACCGCTATTTCGTGGCCAACATCCAGCGCTTCAGCCCGCTGAACATCGACAAGGCCAGTTGGAAATGGCAGATGAGCGATTCATTCTGGACGCGTGGCGCCGAACAGCTGGGCTTTGAATACCAAGGCAAAAAGGTGGCCTTTGGGCGCGGCCTCACGGATGGGGAGGCGCAGCTGCTGGCCAAGCATTTGGCCAAGGCGCTGAAGCAGGAGCGCAAAACCGGCAACTCTTGAGGCGGTTACAGGGCAAACCTGCGGAAGGGTGCAAGCAGGCCTACTTCCGTGCCCTCGTGGCTGAACAACCATGGCTTGAGGCCCATTGCCACCCTGGCAAGGGTGCTATTCGTTGTGGATGCGGAAGGCGTTGCCGCTGATCCGAACCGTGGCTTTACCGTCAATCACCTGCTGCAGCCGCATGCGGTTGGCTGCGGGCGTGGCCAAGGCCTGATCGATCCCGTTCACGGCGCCGGCGGGAACCCCGGCTTGTTGGAACTGCGCCAGTAGGGCAGGGGCGGCCATTCGGGCAATGGCTGGTGCCAATGCCTCCGACAATTCCTTCCGGTGGCTTACCCGGGCGGTGTTCGCGGAGAAGCGCTTGTCGGTGGTAAGGAAAGGGAGTGCCAGCACGTCGCACAGTTTCGCGAATTGCGCATCGCTCCCCACGGCCAGCACGATCCGGCCTTTATCCGCACAGCGGAACACCTCTCCGTAGGGCGCAATGTTCGGGTGCAGCGTGCCCATGGGTTGGGCCACATGTCCGGCCATCAGCCAGTTGGAAGCCTGGTTCACCAATCCCGTCAACGCGGCTTCCTCCAGCGACACTTCCACGTATGCTCCCTTGCCGGTGCGCTCCCGTTGCAGGAGGGCCAACAGCAGACCCTCTTTCAATTGGTGCGCGGCCAGGATGTCGATCAAAGCCACCGGCACCTTGGCTAAGTGTTCCCCGTCCGTGCCGCACATGCCGATGTAGCCGGTTTCGGCTTGCAACACCACATCGTAGGCCGAACGTGCTGCATCGCTGGCATAGCCTCGGATGTGGCCGTGCAGCAGGCGCGGGTTCAAGCTGCGCAGCCGCTCCGGCTGTAGCCCAAGCTTTTCGGCATCTGCTTGCAGATGGTTGCTCACCAGCACGTCGGCTTTGGAAATAAGCGCATCGAATTCCGTTCGTGATGCCGGATCCTTCAGGTCCAGGAAGCGGTGCTCCTTTCCATGGTTCACGCTGCTGAAATACGCACTTACGGTGGCGTACGGATCTTCCGCAGGCAGCTTCCATTTCCGGGTTACATCGCCTCCGCTGCGCGGGTTCTCGATCTTCACCACGCGTGCGCCCAGCTCGGCAAAGAACATGCCCACGGCCGGGCCCGCCAGCACGCTTGCGGTCTCGATCACCAGAACGTCCTTCAACATGCGGCGAAGGTAGCAGCAGCCACAGCGCAGGAGAACCGCCGATCGCGGAAGCGTGTTCCCCATTGGTGCCGGTTTGCCAAGAGTTATTTTAGCCCGAAACCCATGAGCAAGAAAAAGAACGCGCCAAGCAAGGTGGAAGTCCGTCCCCTGACGATGGGGCACTTCGGCGAATTGCAGGATGCCACTGCGGCAGCTTATCCGGAATGGACCGGTGGACTGTGGAAGCGCGAAACGATACAACGCCTGTTGGACCTCTTTCCGGAAGGACAATTGGGCGTGTTCGTGGGCGGCCGCCTGGCAGGCTGTGCGCTTTCCATCATTGTGGACATCGGCAAGCTGGGCATGGAGCACACTTACCTGAAGGCTACTGGCGGCTATTCGTTCTCCACGCACAACCCCAAGGGCAATACCCTGTACGGCATCGAGGTGTTTGTGCGGCCGGAGTACCGGAAGATGCGGCTGGGGAGGCGATTGTACGATGCGCGCAAGGAGCTGTGCGAGCACCTCAACCTGCGTTCGGTGATGTTCGGCGGGCGCATCCCCAACTACCACAAATTTGCCCGCAAGCTCACCCCGCGCCAGTACATCGACAAGGTGCGCGAGAAGACCATCGACGACCCCGTGCTCTCATTCCAGTTGGCCAACGACTTCCATGTGGTGCGCCTGTTGAAGGGCTACTTGCAGAACGATGCCGGCTCCATGGAGTACGCCACGCTGATGGAGTGGGACAACATCTTCCAGAACGAGGAGGAGATGGGGGGAAGCTGGAGCCGCAATGTGCGGCTGGGGCTGGTGCAGTGGCAAATGCGCAACTACCAAGGGGTGGACGGCCTGTTCGAGCACTTGGATTTTTTCCTGCAGGTGGTCAGTGGCTACAACAGCGACTTTGCCGTTTTCCCGGAGTTTTTCAATGCGCCATTGATGGCCCTGTATGCCAACCAGAACGAGGCCGAGGCCATCCGCAGCCTTGCGCAGCACACGCCGGCGATCCGTGATTTCATGGTGGAAGCGGCGGTGAAGCACAACGTAAACATCATCAGCGGAAGCATGCCTGTAGTGGAAGGCGGGCTATTGTACAACCGGGGCTACTTGTGCAGGCGCGACGGTACGTGGGAACGCTATGAGAAGGCCCACATTACTCCGAACGAGAAGCAGGCCTGGGGAATCCACGGCGGCGATCAGGTTCGCGTTTTCGATACCGATTGCGGCAAGGTGGGCGTGGTGGTGTGCTACGATTGCGAGTTCCCGGAACTTGTGCGCCTGCTCGCCTTGCAGGGCATGCAGATCCTGTTCGTGCCGTTCATGACCGATACGCAGAACGCCTTTTCCCGCGTGCGCCAATGCGCCATGGCACGCGCCATTGAGAACGAGTGCTATGTGGCCATCGCAGGCAGCGTGGGCAACTTGCCCCGGGTGAAGAACACTGACATTCAATACGCACAAAGCGCCGTATTCACCCCGTGTGATTTCGCCTTTCCTGCCAATGGCATCAAGGCAGAAGCAACTGCCAATACCGAGATGGTGCTGGTGGCCGACGTGGACATGAGCCTGTTGAAGGATTTGCACCACCGCGGAAGCGTGCAGAATTTGAAGGACAGGCGGCAGGACCTGTACAACTTGCACTTGGTTGCAGGAACAATCCCGGCGCAATGATCAACGCCCCGGCCCAAAGAGGCGCGGGGCGTTGATGGACGGTGGTATGGGGTCGCCTAATGCGCTGCCGCCACCGGGTACTTCGGCACCACGCCAATGTTCTTGAAGAAGAAGGCCCACTTGTCGGCCTGTTCGTCGATGATCATGCTGGTGGGCTTGCCCGCGCCGTGGCCCGCGTTGGTCTCGACACGGATCAGTACCGGTGCGGGACCTTGCTGTGCTGGCTGGAGGGTGCTGATGAACTTGAAGCTGTGCGCAGGCACCACGCGGTCGTCGTGGTCGGCGGTCATTACCAGGGTGGCCGGGTAGTTGGCCGGTTTGATGTTGTGCAAGGGGGAGTACTTGTAGAGGTATTCAAATTCCTCCTTGCTGTTGTCGGCACTGCCGTACTCGGGCACCCATCCGAAGCCTGCGGTGAATTTCTGGAAGCGCAGCATGTCCATCACGCCCACGGCGGGGAAGGCCACGGCGCAGATCTCCGGGTGCTGGGTGATGGTGGCGCCCACCAGCAGGCCGCCGTTGCTGCCACCCTCAATGGCTAAGTGCTTCGTGTCGGTCCACTTTTCCTTTTTCAGGTATTCGGCGGCTGCGGCAAAGTCATCAAACACGTTCTGCTTTTTTCCCTTCATGCCGGCCTGGTGCCATTCCTCGCCGTATTCACCGCCGCCGCGCAGGTTGGCCATGGCGAACACGCCGCCTTGTTCCAGCAGGATCATGCGGCTGGTGCTGAAGCTGGGCGACAGGCTGATGTTGAACCCGCCGTATGCATAGAGCAGGGCAGGGTTGGCGCCGTTCTTCTGCAGCCCCTTGCGGTGCACGATGAACATGGGCACGCGGGTGCCGTCCTTGCTGTTGAAGAAGACCTGCTCGGTTTCGTATTCGTCCGGGTTGAACTTCAACTCGGGCCGGAAGTAGAGCTCGCTCTTGCCGGTGGCATAGTCATACTTGAAGCTGCTTCCCGGGTCGGTGAAGGAGCTGAAGGAATAAAAGGAGTAGGTGTCCGCGCGTTTGCCTCCAAAGCCGCCCGCACTGCCGATGCCGGGCAGTTTCACTTCCTGCTCCCCGCTGCCGTCCGCGTTGTAGCGGAAGATGCGCGTGGTGGCGTCCTTGAGGTAGCTGGCAAAGAGCAGTCCGCCGCCGGTGCTCACGCCTTCCAGCAGGTCGGCTTTCTGGGGGATCACGTCCTTCCAGTTCGCTTGCTCCGGCTTGGCGGGATCCACGGCCACCAAGCGGTAGCGGGGTGCTTCCACGTCGGTGGTCACTAAGAACTTGCCGCTCTTGGGCTCAAAGGCGATGATGGCGGTTTTGTGGTCGAAGCCCAGTTGCAGCGGGGTCCACTTGGTGGAAGGCGTGGGCATGGCGCCCTTGCGCAGGTCGAAGAAGTACTGCTCAAAGCCGTCGGTGCCCGTGGTGACGTTGAGGGTGGCGAATTCCTCGCCCTCGGTGGTGGAAACGCCCACGTAGAGGTTGGGGTTCTTGTCATCTTTCCACACCAGCACGTCCTTTTCCTGCGGGTCTCCCAGCTTGTGGTAATACACCTTTTGCCATTGGCTGGCCGCGCTCAGTTCGGTGCCCTTGGCCGGCTCCGGGTAGCGGCTGTAGAAGAAGCCGTCCTTCCACCAGGCCACCCCGCTGAACTTGGCCCACTTGAGGGTGTCGGCCATGGGTTTCATGCTTTGCAGGTCCCACACGGCAATGTCCTGCCAGTCGCTGCCGGCCTTTTGCACGCTCACGGCCATGTAGCGGTCGTTGGTGCTGGCGCCCATCAGCCCGATGCTGGTGGTGCCCTTGGGGTCCACGGCATTGGGGTCGATGAACACGGTGTCCTTTCCATCCAGGCCCTTCCGTACGTAGATCACGCTTTGGTTTTGCAGGCCACTGTTCTTATAGGAGAAGAACAGGTTGCCCACCTTGTAGGGTGCACTTTCCTTGGGGAAGTTGAACAGTTCCTCATACCGGTGGGCAATGCTGTCGCGGAAGGGAATGGAGGACAGGTACTGCTGGGTCACGGCGTTCTGCCGTTTCACCCAGTCGGCTGTTTCCGCGCTGGTGTCGTTTTCCAGCCATCGGTAGGGGTCGGCTACTTTGGTTCCGAAGTAATCGTCCACCACCGTGGTGTCCTTGCGGGTTTCCGGGTAGACGATCTTCTGGGCGGTCATGTCCTTTTGCTCCGTTGGGGCCCCGCATGCGGCAAGCAGCATCAGGGTGTATGGCAGTGCTTTTTTCATGTTGGGAAATGGGTGCCAAAAGTAGGGCGCAACGCAAGCACGCCGGTAACCGGCCATGGGCCTTGCCGACCGCACAGGGCGCGGGCGGGTTATTCCCGACTGCATCGGGCCGCACCCTTGGACGAATGGACTGCGGGTTGTTTTGCAGCCTGTACTTGCCTGTGGCAACTTGCCTTGGATGAAACAGCCGGGATGCAGCACCCGGAACACCTATGCGCGCCTGCGCACCTCCACCTCCGGGGCGGAGATCAGCTGGTAGACCATGCCGGGGCCGGGCTCGAGGGTCATGGTGGCGTTGAGCTGGCCGCTCAGGGTGTGGATCAAGTCCATCCCAAGGCTGTTAGGCTTGTGCCAAGTGTCCTTGTTGGGCAGGCCGATGCCGTCATCGCCCACGCGCAGCAGTAATCCGCCTTCCTCCGTGCCGTTGAGGTGCAGGATGATGGTGCCTTCGTCACGCCCCTTGAAGGCATGTTTGAAGCTGTTGCTCACCACTTCATTGATCAGTAGGCCCAGGGGCGTAAGAGTGTCCACGCCCAGGGTATCCACTTGGATGTCCACGTCCATCTTCAAGCGCATCCGGATATTGTACGCGGAGACCAGGTCGCGCACTAAGCTGTTGAGGTAATTGGCCACATTGATGTTTGCCAGGTCCTTGCTCATGTAGGTCTGCTCATGAACCAGCGCCATGGCACCCACCCGGTTCACGCATTCGTTGAAGAGCTCCAGGGTGCGCGGGTCGCTCACCTTGTCGGTTTGGAACCGGATGAGGCTGCGCACGATCTGCAAGTTGTTCTTCACGCGGTGGTGGATCTCTTTCAGCATCACCTCCTTCTCCTCTTTGCTGAGCATGGTTTCCCGCAGCTCGCGGTTGCGCCGTTCAAGTTCTTCGCCGGTGCGCGCCAGCAGGGTGGAGCGTTCATTGGCACTGGCCCACAACCGGGCCACATAGGCGGCCAACACGGCGCAGACCAACGCGAACAGGCTGGCCAACCCCAGCAACCATTGGGCTCTGTTCCACTGATTGCCCAACAGCACGGAGGTTTGGCCGAGGCCCTCCTTGTGCACGATGCGCACCGCGTTGTCCAAATGGGACCTGGTGCGTTGCATCATCAACCCCAGAACGGCCTCGGCCATTTGCAGTTCTTCGCTGCCGGAAGCCAGCTGCCTTGTTTGGTGGTGCAAGGAATCGCATGCGGCCAGGTCCCTTTCCATTTGGCCCCGGATCGGTGCCATGGACGTTGTGGCCTGCGGTTGGCCAAAGGCCCGGTGGGACATGTCGCGCACCCGCGCCAGTTCCTGGCCCCAGGCATCGCCCTGGTCCATTGCCTTATGGGCAACAGCCAACCGGTCGATCGCAGCGCCCAGATGGGTGAACTGCTCCAATTGGGCCACGTGGCCGTTCATCCGCTCCTGCACCTTGACGGTGCGCGACATCAACTGGGCATCCCAAATAACGAACGCAACGGCCAGCAAAGCAGCCACCCAGGGCAGCAGGTACCAGGAAGAAGTTTTCACGGGAAGGAATTTGGGGCCTTCAACGGAAAACTGAGGGGTATCGTTACCGGTTTTCCGCTGCGCGGCGCAGGCGGGCGGCAAAGGCCCCGATCACTGGCCGCAGATGCGCCGTTACCTGTTGCCGCATGTCGTCGTGCAGTCGGCCGGCCACGGCCATGCTTACTCCCGGCACCCGCACGGCGGGGCGGTTTCCTTCATAGAGCGGGCCAAGGCTCACGGCCCCTCCGGGGGCATTCTTGTTTCCCGCGTGGCTGAACTGATAGATCCGCACCATGCAGGAGCCGTTCCCGGCCACAATGGATACGTGGTAACTGATCACGCCCAAGGTTTGCTGGCGGTTGCCCAGGGCTGACGAACGGTAGTTGAACCGGCCCACGGCTTCTATGCGCCCGGTGCCTGGCTCACCCGGAACGAGGCCTGCGCCCGGCTCCTGGCCGAACGTCCAAGGCCAAGCTTGGCGCGCCGCCTGCTCCACCTGAACGGCGGATAGTGGCAAGGCGATCTGTTCCACCATCACCAGGGGAAGGGCCGGCCTGGGTTCATTCCCTTGCGCAAGGGCCAGCGTGGCATTTGCCAACAGGGAAACCGTGAACCACCAACGCATGGGCGAAAGTTAGCTCCACGGCCAGGGCGGGGCTGTGAAATAAGTTGAACCAGGCACGCAGGTTGGACCGGACTGAAATAGCTTTGCGCGATACAAGTAACTTATTCCACAATGAATTTCGACCATCCGCGCAACCCCGCCCTGAAAGTGGGCGTGTTCTACGACGGCAGTTATTTCACCCACGTGAGCAACTACTACAACTATGTCCATCCGCACCGTCGGCGGTTGCACATCGGCGGGGTGCACGAGTTCATCAAGCACATGATCGCCGAGCGGGAGGACACCGCTCCGAGCCTTTGCCACATCATCGATGCACACTTCTTCAGGGGGCGCTTCAGTGCCAAGGACGCCAACGAGAAGGCCAACCAGCTGTACTACGACCGGGTTTTCGACGATGTGCTGATGTACAACGGGGTGCAGACGCACTACCTGCCGGTGAAGGACCTGATGGGCCGCAAGCGCGAGAAGGGCATCGACGTACTAATGGCCTTGGAAACCTTTGAACTGTGCATGCACAAGCGCTATGACGTGGTAGCGCTGATCGCCAGCGACGGGGACCACGTGCCCTTGGTGCGCAAACTGCACGCCTTGGGCTGCAAAACCATGTTGCTCGGCTGGGATTTTGAATACACCGACGAGGCCTCCGGCGAGCTGCAGACCACCAAAACCAGCACAGACCTGTGGAACACAGTGAGCTATCCGTTGGAAATGGCCGAGCTGGTGGAATCGGGTTTGCGCGACGCGGACGAAGTGGTGGGGGACATGTTCGTACAGAAGGAAACCCTTTCGCGCGAAGGCGACCCGGAACGCATGTTCGCCGGTACGCCTCCGCCCATGGACGACCAGCGGTACACCGGTGAGATCATGAGCCTGCACAATGGCTACGGCTTCATCCGCTTCCCGGACAACAACGTCTTCTTTCTGCACGACGACCTGGAGGAAGTGGAGTTCAGCGTCCTGCAGGTGGGCATGATGCTCGAGTTCAACGTGGCGTTGAACGCCCGCGGGCAACGGGTGGCCAAGCACATCCGGCTGGCCGATTCCTGATCATTGCTGGTGCTGGCGCACCAAGGGAAGGGTAGCGGTGAACGTGCTGCCGTACCCGGGGCCTTGGCTGCTGGCCGACAGGGTGCCACCGTGCAATTCGGCCCATTGGCGTGCCCGGGCCAACGTGCTGCGGGCCTGTGATTCACCAGCCGTGCTGCGGCTGCCTAACAGGGCGTAGCGGGTGAACACTTGCTTCAGGTCGGCCTCGGAAAGCCCCACCCCGTGATCGCGTACTTCCACAACAGCCCAAGGGCCACCGGGCTTCACGGCGACGTCCACTGATGCACCTTGTGGCGAGAATTTGCTGGCGTTGGAGAGCAATGCGTCGAAGAGCTGTTCCAGCACTTGGGCATCGCCATCCACGATCGCCGGTTCCTGCATAAACCGGACCTCCTGTTCCTTTTTCCTTGTGCGGAACGCATTGTTGGCAATGCTCCGTTGCACCACGGCGGCCAAATCCAAGGGGGCCCTTTGCAACTTGGTCACGCCGCGGGGTACGCGGAAGTCATCCAAGAGTGCCTCCAGCTCGCGGGCCCCTTGGAAATAGTTCTTTTCGGCCAGGTCCAGCAAGAGTCGGCGTTCGGGCCCCTCGGGCAGGTCGTGTAGCAACGCGGCAGCTTGCCAAATGCTGCCTAAGCGGTTCTTCAGGGCATGGGCAAATTGGTGCAGGCGCTCATTGCGCTGGTCGTCATCGGCCCAATCCAGCGCCAATGGCGTATCAGGCATTGCCCTGCATGATGTTGTGCAGCACCTGGTTGAGGCCGTCGGGGTCGATCGGCTTCAGGAGGTAATGGCACCCATCGAGCTCGCGGATGCCGTCCACGATCTCGGGTTTGTTGCTGGCCGTGAGGAAGACAATGGGCAGGGGATCGTTCTTGCGGATCTCCCGGGCCAGGTCCAGGCCGGTCTTTTCGCCCTTGAGGAAGACGTCCATCATAATGGCGTCAGGGTGTTCCTGTTTCATGAGCTTCTCGGCCTCCGCGCTGCTTGCGGCACTGCCGGTCACCTCGAATCCCATCTGTTCCAGTTGGAGGCGGTAGCCGAACGAAATGATGGCTTCATCCTCGATGATCAAGATCTTCTTCATGCTTGGCCTTTGGCTTGAATGCGTGTGGCGTGCTCGTGCGCAATGCGGTTGAATTGCTCCATGGTCAGGGGCTTTTCGATGTACTCGCGGATGCAATTGGTGCGGCTGGCCCGTTCCATGTCCACGGGCCTGTTGCTGCTGGAGCACATCACTACCGTGGTGGCATCGTCGCAAGCGATCAACCTTCCCGCTGCACATTCCGCCAGGAACTGGAACCCGTCGGTGGCGGGCATGTTGATGTCCACCAGCAGCAGGTCCGGTGCCTGGTCGGCTTCTTTTAGGAAGAGCAGGGCCTCGGCAGGGTCTATGAAGGAGGTGAAGGTTCCGGTGAAACCGGCCTTTTTCAGCATCATCCGTGTGATGAGATGGTAGTCATCCTCGTCATCCACCAGCATGACGCGCAATTGCGCAGCTTGCACTGCGGGGGCTTCCAATTGGTCGATCATGGTGCGTCATACGTCGAAACGCTCCGGATGGTTCCGGAATACCTACCGCGCCAAACCGGACACACCCTCACCGGGCGCCCCTTGGTGCACCAAGCGCAAATGCAAGGCGATCTCCTCCACGCGCGCTTTGGGGACCTGAAGCCCGCGCATGGCCAGGCTCATGAGCTCCAGGCCCGCCTCCATGTCTTCGGACACTACGTGTTGCGCACCTGCGGCGTAAAGCGCACTTTCAGCCGATGCCGTTCTCGCCCTGACGATGAGGGGGGATCTTGTACGGCCGTGCAGCTCGGCCGTCACCCGGCGGGCCTGCACGGTGTCGGCCAGGGCGACCACCACCTGCCTGGCCGTGGCAACATGGGCTTTTTCCAGTACGGATTCCTGCGTGGCGTCGCCTTGTATGGTGAAGATGCCCCGCTGCATGGCCAGTTCGGCCAGTTCAGGGTCTTCCTCCACCACGATGCAGCGCACCTTCATGCTCTGTGCGGCCCAGGCCACGTGCTGCCCGGGCAGTCCGAAGCCAATGATCAACAGATGGTCCTTCAGCAGCGGCCGCTCCGCACTGTTCGGCGGGGTGCCGGTATTGAGGAGGGCATCCAGCACCATTCCCGTGCGGGGCAGCAAGCGATTGAACGTTCCCCCGGCGATGCGCCTGGACCGTGCCATGACCATGGGCGTGGCGGCCATGGTAATGATGGAGACCGCCAGGAACAATTGGTGCTGGCCGGGGCTAAGCAGGCCATAGCCAATTCCGCCCAAGGCCAGCACGAAGGAAAACTCACCCACTTGGAACAAGGCCAAACCGCATTGCAGGGCCGTACGCACCGGGTAGCGCAGCAGCCACACGGACAGAAAGCCTGCCAGGGTCTTGCCTCCCATCACCAGCAAGGCCAGCCCGGCCACTTTCAGCGGGGCGGAGGTGAACAGGGCCGGGTCCACCAGCATGCCGATGCTGACAAAGAAGAAGCTCATGAACAACTGGTGGAACGGCTGCACCATGTCCGATGCCTGGTTCACTTGGTCAGTGCCGCTGATGAGCAAGCCGGCGAAAAAGGCACCCAATGCCAACGAGAGCCCCAAGGCCGCAGTGCCCCATGCCGCCGAAAAGCACAGCAGTACCACGGTGAGGATGAAGAGCTCCTTGTTGCGCCCCTTGGCCACGGTGCGCAGCAGGCGCGGCACGGCCCAACGGCTGCACACGTACACCAAGGTGATCAGCAGCAGCACCTTGCCCAGCAACAGCAGCAGGTCGTGGCCGATGTTGGTGCTGTGGCCCGCCAGCATGGGCACCACCAGCATCATGGGCACCACCAGGATGTCCTGGAAGATGAGGATGCCCGATGTCACGCGCCCGACGGGTGAATCCATCCGGCCTTTTTCCTGCAGTACGCGCAATACGATGGCCGTGCTGCTGAGGGTGACCAGGAAGCCGATGAACACCGAGGCCGGTAGCGGCAGGCCGAACAAGGTGCAGACGGCGGTGGTGAGCCCGATGGTGAACAGCGCCTGCAGGGAGCCGCCGAGGAACACGGTGGTGCCGATGGAGGCCAGTTCGGCAAGGCTGAAGCCCATGCCAATGACGAACAGCAGGAAGATCATGCCGAACTCGGCCAGCTCATTCACCCGATCCACGTTGCCCACCCAGCCCAGCATGTGCGGGCCGGCGATCATGCCCGCCAGAATGAACCCCAGCACACCGGGCATCTTCAGCCGGCGGAACAGCAGGATGATGCCCACCGCCAAGGCCAGCACCACCACCAGCTCCTTGTACAGGCCGTCCTCCATGCTACTTCTTGAACACCAGCCATACCGCCGCCACCAATAGTGCCGCCGCCAGCAGGTGGTTCCACCGCAGGTGTTCATCCTTGAATGCAAGCAGGGTGAAGATCACGAACACCACCAAGGTGACCACCTCCTGGATCACTTTCAACTGCACCAGGGAGAACGGGCCGCCGTAGGCGGAATAGCCGATGCGGTTGGCCGGTACTTGCAGGCAATACTCGAAGAAAGCAATGCCCCAGCTGATGAGCACCACGGAGAAGAGGCCCCATTTGGCCCACACGGGATGCTCCTTGAAGCGCAGGTGGCCGTACCAGGCAAGGGTCATGAAGGTGTTGCTGAGCAGCAGCAGCCCGATGGTCGTGATCCCGCGCATGGCACAAAATTCCGCTAGCCGGGAGCCTCCAGGCTGGCGGATCCCGCCAATCAGCCAACGGGCCTGTGTTGATCTTTGCATTTCGGCCATGGACTGTACGTTCACCCCTGCCTTGCCGCGTCGGCGGCATGATAGCATCCCGCAATAAAGCATGATCCCGGGCGCCATGGGTCCGGTAGACCCGTTGCGGAATAGCGCCTACTGCACATCATCCACTTGGACCAGGCGAACCGGTCCAAGCACGGTACCAAGCCGGAACAACCGGCGCCTTGACCTACGGATTACCCTTTTGGCGCTCGTGCCAAGTGCGGTACTTGGCCTCCATGTGGGGAAGGTCCTTGGGCACTTCACGCAAGGGCTCGCACTCCTGGAAGGAAATGCGCAACTCCTCCGGCAGGGCCTGGTACAACTTGGTGCCCTCCGTTTTCCAGGCCAGCATGTCGTCGCTTACCGCCTTCACGGCCCGCGCCGGGTTGCCCACGATCACCTGCCTAGGCTCCCACACCGAATCGGCAGGAAGAAAGGCGAGTGCCCCCACGATGCAACCCTCGCCCAGTTCCACGCGGTCCATCAGCACCGCGTTCATGCCCACTAAGCAATTGCGCCCCACGTGCGCGCCGTGGATGATGGCTCCGTGGCCAATATGGGCCGCTTCCTCCAACCGCACAGTAACGCCGGGAAACATGTGCACGGTGCAGTTTTCCTGCACATTGCAACCATCGGCAATGACAATACCACCCCAATCGCCGCGCAAAGCGGCACCCGGCCCGATGTACACATTTCGCCCAATGATCACATTGCCGGTGACCGCCGCTTGCGGATGCACGAATGCCGAAGGATGCACCACCGGCTTGAACCCGTTGAACGCGTAAAACATGGTGCGAACCTACTGAGGCAGTGGCAATGTTCACGCACCCCCTCAGAGCTATCGCCTCTTGCGCGTCCTGTGGTCGCGATTTTCCCGAATTCTCAACCACGGACCTCGCTTCGCCGAAGGCTTCGCAAAGGCGCAGTGCACAGCCCCCCAATGCCTGCCGGGGGAACACGGCTAAATGCGCGATGTAGGAAGTGGGCCACGACTTTGTGCCCGATACCCGGAGAGGCTCGCGATCCGTGTCCATCGGTATGGTCCGTGGTTCGCCCCAGTATTGGATAAGCGCCGCCAGGCGCATGATAAAAGGCGATAGCCCTGCGCACCCCCTTACCCTAATACCCTTGCCCCACACACCTGCACAACCGCCAATCCTGCAACACGGGAGGCCGGAACTACATCGCCAAGCAGGTTAACACTTCATCAATTCCAAGCCTTCGTCCTGTTCATTGGGTCCACTGCCGCTACATTTGGCCGCCATAAGCCAGCATGCCATGCCGATAGGAGCCTTCTTCCGGATGTTCAAACCGAAGGACAAGGTGTTCTTCTTCCACTTTGAAGCATCAGCGGCCAATGTGTTGAAGATGAGCGAGGACCTGGTATTGGCCATGGCCTCGGAGCCGGGCCCGCAGCGCACGGCCATCCTGGAGCGCTTAGTGCTTCAGGAGCGGGCGAACGACGACCTCACGCACACCATCTTCCAGGAACTGGCCCGCAACTTCATCACCCCGATCGACCGGGAGGACATCCATGCTTTGGCCGGGAGCTTGGATGACGTGGCCGACTACATCCTGGCCAGCGCAAAAAACTTGGAGCTCTTCCACATTGACAAGCCCGATGAAGCATGCCGCGAACTGGCGCGCTTAGTGCACGAAGGGGCCAAGATCGTGCAGATGGCCGTGCACCACCTGCACGAACTGAACAAGCCCAATGCGCACCAGCAGTTCGTCATCGATGTGAACAGCATGGAGAACGAGGCGGATGAAGTATGCGACTCGGCGATCGAACAATTGTTCCTGCACGAAAAGGACGCGATCCACCTGATCAAGATGCGCGATACGTACATGATGCTGGAGATGGCCACGGACAAGTGCGAGGACGTGGCCAACGTGATCGAGTCGATCATGCTGAAGTATGCCTGATGGGGAAGGGCTTTCACCAAACTGAGGGAGGCGCCCGTTCGGGCACGAACATACCGGCGCCATGAGCCTGCTCATCACCATCATCATTCTGGCATTGGTGTTCGACTACATCAATGGCTTCCACGATGCGGCCAACGCGATCGCCACGGTGGTGAGCACCAAGGTGCTTTCACCCTTGCAGGCGGTGCTGTGGGCGGCCGTGTTCAACTTCGCGGCCTTTTTCATCTTCAAGGACCATGCGGTGGCCAACACCATCAGCAAGGTGGTGCACGAGGAATTCATCACCCTGCCGGTGATCCTCAGCGGCTTGGTGGCGGCCATCATTTGGAACCTGCTTACCTGGTGGTACGGCATCCCCAGCAGCAGTTCGCACACCCTGATCGGCGGCTTTGCCGGGGCTGCGCTGGCCCATGCCTTCACCCACTACAACGGGCTCTCCGTGGCCGAGGTGGTGGAAAGCAACAAGATCCTGGTGATCGTGGCGTTCATCTTCCTGGCACCGGTAGTGGGCATGGCCATGAGCATGTTCATCACCTTGGTGAACTTGGTGGAAAACACCTGGTTCCGCGTGTGCCTGATCCTGCTTAGCGGCGTGTTCACTTGGCTGCTTTTCGTGCACTTGCAGGAAGGCAAAATGGAACGCAACCTGGCCACGGCCATGGGCGTGCCTTCCCTGGAGGAAAAGGCGATGCTGCACCCCGAGTTCCAGGCCGAATACGAGGCGGCCAAGCTGCACTATGAGGAGGCGGTGCCCTACATCGCCATGTACCCGCGCAAAGGAGCCGACGGAGTGGCGGCCATGATCAAGCGCGAGGTGGCCCCGAATGCGGACCAGGCGAAAATGGCCAAGGCGATCGCCAACGGGGACAACAGCTTCATCCGTTACGGCATCATGTTCCTGTTCGCCCTCTTCTGCGCCTCGTACATCTACGAGGAGAAGATCCGCACGCCGAACGCCTTCACCATGGCCCGGATGTACAAGCACCTGCAACTGGCCAGTTCCGCCGCCTTCAGCCTGGGGCATGGGGGCAACGATGCGCAAAAGGTCATGGGCATTATAGCCGCCGCCCTGATCGCCAATGGCAACATCGCCAACTTCAAGGACATGCCGGACTGGGTGCCCTTGTCCTGCTATACCATGATCAGCTTGGGCACCTTGAGCGGCGGGTGGAGGATCATCAAAACCATGGGTACACGCATCACCAAGGTATCGGCGTTGGAAGGCGTTTGCGCCGAGACCGGTGGCGCCATGACGCTCTACCTCACCGAGCAGATGGGCATACCGGTAAGCACCACGCACACCATCACCGGGTCCATCATCGGGGTGGGGGCCATCAAGCGGCTCAGTGCCGTGCGCTGGGGCGTTACCGTGCGGCTGCTCTGGGCGTGGATCATCACCATTCCGGTAAGCGCGGCGCTGGCTGCCCTGGCCTATTGGTGCTGCATGATGTTCGATCTTTGACCGTGCAACATTTTTTCCAAAGCATCCGTTCCCTGTCCCCGGTATCTTTGCCCCTGATGCACCGACCAATGCGCAAACCCTCCCTGTACTTGGTGGCTTTGGCCGCCTTGTGTACGGGACTGCTCCTGTCCACGGTGGCCTTGCCCACCCTGCTGGGCGTTGCATCGGGCAAAGTGATCGCCGCCCAAGCGCCTGTGGAGGAGGAACAACAGCATGGCCGTGAGGTGCTAAAGCCGGTCCTGCACGACCATCGCTCCTGGGCGGGAATCACCCAGCATTTTGATCAGTGCGTCAAGGGGTTCATCTGCCACGGCGATGAAGCCGTTCCGGCAGGCCCCGCGGGCGAAGTGCTGTTGCAACCTCCCCGGACGGCCTGAAGCCCCGCGCCCTTGTGGCGCTTTATTGCCAGCCTCTTAACGCGCACCATCCGGGATCCGGTGCGCTTTGGCTTGGCCGTGGCGGGTCCCAGTCCAAATTTCTGAACATGAAAACCGTTTTCGGGTCGCTGAAACGCGACCTCCCTTCCTCTTTGGTTGTTTCCTTGGTGGCCATCCCGTTGTGCCTCGGCATTGCCTTGGCTTCCGGAGTGCCACCCTTCGCAGGTCTGCTTGCAGGCATGATCGGAGGCCTGCTCGTTGGGGCCGTCAGCAGCTCGCAACTTGGTGTGTCAGGTCCTGCCGCAGGCCTTGCCGCGATCGTGATCACCAGCGTGGCCGCGCTGGGTTCTTTCCAACTCTTCCTCATGGCCGTGCTCCTGGCGGGCGTAATGCAGGTGGTGCTTGGATTGGCCAAAGGCGGCACGATCGCCTACTTCTTTCCATCATCCGTGATCAAGGGCATGCTTGCCGGTATCGGGATCTTCATCGCCCTTACGCAGGTACCGCACGCCTTGGGCTTTGTTTCCGGTGCGCAGGTTGAAGGCGGCGTGTTTTCCACACTTGGCTTAGCCGTGTCAAGCCCCAACTACAGCGCGCTGGCCATTGCCTTGACCTGCTTGGCCGTACTGATCCTTTGGGATTTGCCGTTGGTGCGCCGCAATGCGATCTTGTCCATGGTGCCCGGCCCGTTGGTGGCTGTTGTCGTTGGGGTGGCCATGGCTGCGCTGGTCGGATTTTCCCCGCTCGGGGAGCTGTCCATGGCACATTTTGTCAGCTTGCCCGATCTGTCCGGGAGTGCTTGGAGCACACTGTTCCCCGACCCGGAATGGGGTGGGGTCGCCAACATGCAAGTATGGACCACCGCGCTCACCCTGGCCGTGGTGGCCAGCTTGGAAACACTGCTCTCCGTGGAAGCCGCGGACAAATTAGACCCGCAACGGCGCGTAACTCCGAAGAACCGCGAGCTGTTGGCACAGGGCGTGGGCAATGTTGCTGCCGGATTATTGGGGGCTTTGCCCGTAACACAAGTGATCGTGCGCAGTTCCACCAACATCCAATCAGGCGGGCGCACCAAGCGCTCCGCCATGCTGCACGGCCTGTGGATCCTGCTGGCCTTGGTGCTTTTTCCCGGTGTATTGGCCATGATCCCCTTTGCTGCGCTGGCAGCCATCCTGCTGCAAGTGGGCTACAAATTGGCCAAGCCGGTGCTCTTTACAGAAATGTGGAAAGGTGGCTGGACGCGCTTCATCCCCTTCATCGCCACGGTAGTGGGCGTGGTGTTCCTGGACTTGTTGCAGGGCGTGGGCTTAGGTATGGCGGTAGCCTTGTTCATCATTCTGCGCAACAACTACAGGGTAGCTTTTCACTTGTTGGAACGCTCCAAACTGCCGGGCAGGCCGATCAAGATCGCCCTGGGCGAAGAAACAAGTTTCTTGAACAAGGCCAGCATTCAGCGCATGCTCGATGAACTTCCGCCAGGTTCACACGTCGTCATCGACATCAGCCGCACCGTAGCCTTGGAACCGGACATACATGAGGTACTGGAAGAGGGCAGGTTGCGCGCGGCTGGAAAGGGTTCGCAGGTGGAAGTCGTTGGCCACCGCCAGCATCGATGGCACCGCACCGCCGCCCAGCTGAGCATGAAACATGTGCGTGAGTCCTTCCGCTTTGCAGGTGTACAACCAAACACGGTGCAAGCATGAGGACGCTCACCAAGGAATTTCGCGCCGAGCTGACCCCGGCGGACATGCTGCGCGTGCTGCTCGCCGGGAATGCCCGGTTTGCGGCAAACCTGAAGGCCAACCGCGATTTCCAGCAACAGGTGCAAGCCACCGCAAATGGGCAGTTCCCAGGTGCAGTGATCTTGAGATGCATGGACTCGCGCACCGGCGTGGAACTGGTCTTTGACCAAGGCTTGGGCGACCTGTTCAGCATTCGCGTGGCCGGGAATGTGGTTTCCCAAGACGTCCTCGGAAGCATCGAATACGCCGTAGCCGCGGCAGGCGTTAAGCTGGTGATGGTCCTTGGCCACACAGCGTGCGGTGCAGTGGCCGGGGCTTGTGACAAGGTGCGCATGGGCAACCTGACAGGCACATTGGACCGCATCCAGCCCGCCATTGCACGGGTACCCTGCGGTACCGGTGATCCGGCCACATACAAGGATCGTGTTGCCGCAGCCAATGTCTGCGTCTCCATTGATGACATCATCACCCAAAGCCCCATCGTGCGCGAACGCTTGGCAAGCGGGGAAGTGGGCCTTGCCGGGGCCATGTACAACGTGTCCACCGGCAAGGTGGATGTGATCAACGCCTGTGCCTACGTGCGTGAAGCCGCGCCAGCCGCGGAAGCACTGCACATTTAATGGCAGGGGTCGGGGGGGTGCGCGTGGCAGCGCGCCCTTTCCCGGCTTGCCTGGCTTTTCCCCTTGTCGCCTCGGCTTTGGACTGGTTCGCAGCGTATGGGGAGCATAACCTCGCGGCCTTGCCTGACAACGGGCAACGGACAATTGGTGACCACGAAACCCAATCCCGTCAACTCTTCCGACCTTCGCGCCATCACCACGCAGTGCCAAGCATGTCCATCCTCCTGTCCGATGCCGGGTTGCACAAGCACCTGCTGCCCTTGACCCACACCCGCCCCGTGGGCGCACTGCGCGCAGGCATCCACACCATTGCCGGGTCCTGGCAGCGCCTCACCGACTTGCCGGTAGGCTTCCGCACGGAAGCATACCTGCAGGCCAAATTCCCCGAAGTGGGCGGCGGCAGGCTGTGGGAAGTGCATGGCGGCATGCTGCCAACGGCTGCCATCGCGGCCGCCGTGCTGGACCTTGATCCGGGGGAAGCGCTGGTGCAGGGTGGAAGGCCGCTTGCGTTCTGTTCCGAGGGATACTCCCACACCGCGGAAATGGACTGGACCATGGCGCCAGCCTATTTCTCCCAGAAGGAATTCAGCGGCCAGGCCATCCTCATGGAACGTCCGTGGCACCTGTTCCAGCACTGCGGTGCCGCCATCGCCAATGATTTTGCCATGCTCACCGAAGGCCGCCCCAGCGGGCCCCTCAGCGCGCTCAACACCGTGATCGGCGATGCGGCAAAGGTCTTTTTGGAACCCGGGGCCAAAGTGGAGGCGAGCATCCTCAACACCACCAATGGACCCATCTGGATCGGGCGCGATGCCGAGGTGATGGAAGGCTGCATGATCCGCGGGCCCTTCGCCCTCGGCGATCATTCCCAATTAAAAATGGGCGCCAAGATCTACGGTGCCTGTTCCTTCGGGCCGGAATGCCGGGTGGGCGGGGAGGTGAACAACAGCGTGATACTCGGGTACAGCAACAAAGGGCACGATGGATTCTTAGGCAACAGCGTGCTGGGCGAATGGTGCAATTTGGGCGCGGACACCAACACCAGCAACCTGAAGAACACGTATGGCGAGGTGAAAGCATGGAGCTACGCGGCAGAAGCCTTCGCACCCACGGGCCAACAATTTTTCGGCTTGGTGATGGGCGACCATGCCAAGAGCGGGATCAACACCATGTTCAACACCGGCACGGTGGCCGGGGTGTGCGCCAACGTGTTCGGCAGCGGATTTCCCGACAAGCACATCCCCGCTTTCTCCTGGGGTGGCGGTGCAACCTACGCGTTGGACAAGGCGCTGGAAACGTGCCGGGTGGTGATGCAACGCAGGTCCGTGCTCCTGGATGCCGCTGACCGCAAGATCCTCGCGGAAGTGTTCCGCCTGACGGAAAGCTACCGGACCTGACATCTTCGCAGGCATGGCAAAGCGGCATGGAGCTTGCCCTTGCCGCGCGATCACGGCAGTTTGGCAACCCGGCGGGGCGGCGTATTTTTGAAACGACACATTGGCACTTTCGACATGAATGATTTTTTGGAGAGCGGCGGATCCCTATTCTCCTCCGAGGCGATCGACAGCGAGACCGAGCTGATCCCGTTGATCACGGCGGAGGATGAAGAGATCATGAACGCGGAGAAGACTCCGCCCGAGCTCCCCATCCTTCCCTTGCGCAACACCGTGCTCTTCCCGGGCGTGGTGATCCCCATCACGGTGGGGCGCGACCGCAGCATCAAGCTGATCCAGGAGGTGTACCGTGGCAACCGCACCTTGGGGGTAGTGAGCCAGAAGGATTCGGAGATCGAGGAACCCAACCCCGAGGACCTGAACAAGGTGGGCACCATCGCCACCATCATCCGCATGCTGCGCATGCCCGACGGCAGCACCACGGCAGTGATCCAGGGCAAGAAGCGGTTTGAGCTGACTGAGATGGTGCGCACGGACCCGTATTTCACGGCCCGCGTAAAGGAATTCGCCGAGCTGCGGCCGCAAAAGGGCGACAAGACCTTCGAAGCCTTGGTGAGCTCGCTCAAAGACCTGGCCACCAACATCATCAAGGCCAGTCCGCACATTCCCACCGAGGCCAGCTTCGCGATCAAGAACATCGACAGTCCGAGCTTCTTAGTGAACTTCATCAGCAGCAACATGAACGCCGAGGTGGCCGAGAAGCAGCGAATGCTGGAGGTGGCCGATCTGCGCGAACGGGCCAACCTGCTGTTGGCCAACCTCACCAAGGAGCTGCAGATGCTGGAGATGAAGAACGAGATCCAGAGCAAGGTGAGAACCGAGGTGGACAAGCAGCAGCGCGAATACTTCCTGCACCAGCAGATCAAGACCATCCAGGATGAGCTGGGCGGAAACCCCATCGAACAGGAGTTGGAGGAGATGCGTGCCACCGCAGCCAAGAAGAAATGGACCAAGAAGATCGGCGAGACCTTTGAAAAGGAGCTGCTCAAGCTGCAGCGCATGAACCCCGCCGGTGCCGAGTTCAGCGTGCAATACAACTACGTCCAGCTCCTGCTGGAACTTCCTTGGGGCGAGTACACCAAGGACCACTTCGACCTGCGCAACGCCCAAAAGATCCTGGACCGCGACCACTTTGGGCTGGAGAAGGTGAAGGAGCGCATCATCGAGCACTTGGCCGTGCTGAAGCTCAAGGGCGACATGAAGGCGCCCATCATTTGCCTGTACGGCCCACCGGGCGTGGGCAAAACCAGTTTGGGCAAGAGCATGGCAGAGGCCTTGGGCCGGAAATACGTGCGGATGAGCTTAGGCGGCCTGCACGACGAGGCTGAAGTACGGGGCCACCGCAAAACCTACATCGGCGCCATGCCGGGCCGGGTGATCCAAAGCCTGAAAAAGGCGGGCACCAGCAACCCGTTGTTCGTGCTGGACGAGATCGACAAGGTAGGCAAGGACTTCCACGGGGACCCGGCCAGCGCCCTGCTGGAAGTACTGGACCCCGAGCAGAACCACACCTTCTACGACAATTACGTGGAGGTGGAGTACGACCTGAGCCGCGTGATGTTCGTGGCCACGGCCAACTCGCTCAGCACCATTCACCCGGCCCTGCGCGACCGCATGGAGGTCATTGAGGTGAACGGTTACACCTTGGAGGAGAAGCTGGAGATCGCCAAACGCCATCTGCTGCCTCGGCAACTGAAAGACTCCGGCATCAAGCCCAAGCAGTTCTCGTTGGGCAACGGCGTGCTGGAAGCCATCATCGAACAGTATACCGACGAAAGCGGCGTGCGCACCCTGGAAAAGCGCATTGGCAAGCTGGTTCGCTTCCGGGCCAAACAGATCGCCCTAAAGGAAAAGTTCGGCGCGGCCATCGAGGCAGGCGACCTGGCGAAGATTTTCGGACCCAGCCACGCGCGCGACAAATACCAAGGGAACGACGTGGCCGGGGTGGTCACCGGCTTGGCCTGGACCCCCACGGGCGGCGACATCCTCTTCCTGGAAACCAGCATCACCAAGGGCGAAGGCAAGCTCGCCCTGACCGGCAACCTCGGCGACGTAATGAAGGAAAGCGCCATGATCGCCTTGGAATACCTCAAGGCCCACAGCGAGATCATCGGGTTGGACCAAGAGGTGTTCAAGCGCTGGAACGTGCATATCCACGTGCCCGAGGGCGCCACGCCCAAGGACGGTCCCAGCGCGGGCATCGCCATGCTCACCAGCATCGCCAGTGCCTTCACGCAGCAAAAAGTACGCAAGTTCATTGCCATGACAGGCGAGATCACCCTTCGCGGCCGCGTGCTGCCCGTGGGCGGCATCAAGGAGAAGATTTTGGCCGCCAAGCGCGCTGGTATCAAGGAGATCATCCTCAGCGAGGACAACCGCAAGGACATCGAAGACATCGATGCGCGCTACCTCAAAGGCATGCGTTTCCACTACGTCACCGAAATGATCGACGTGGTAAAGCACGCCCTGCTGAAGGAGAAGGTGGAGCACGCCTTGCAAGTGGCCTAAGCCACGACAAGGGCCAGTTCCAGCCATCGTTGGCCCGGACGGTCAGAACTTGAACTGTGCCTGTATGCGGACCAAACTGCCCTCCTGATGGTTCACCGGCAGTTTCAGGTCGATGTAGCTGCGGTCGGCCACATAGTATTCGCACGTCAGCTCGAAATTCTCGTTCGGTTGCCATTCCACGCCAAACTCAATGTCCTCCACATCGTAGCTGCGCGCGTCCTGCTCAAACTTCTTGCCGCCGGAATAGCGCTGGTAGCGGATGAACGGCATGACCTCCTGTTCGCCCGCCTGGATCCGGTACATGGCCGTGATGTAGCCGCCTTGCAGTTCGCGGGTGGTGATGCTGTCCCGGTCCAGGTCAAATTCAGGCCCGCGGCCAACATTATACTCGGCCAATAGCCCGAACGGTGCCGGAAACAAGGAAACGGAGACCAATGCCCGCCGGTCATCGTAGCTGAGGTCCGGGGCAGCTCGGACACCCGGGCTCAGTTGGCTCTTGGCCAGCACATATTCTCCCGCATATCCCGCAAGGGCTCCTTGCAAGTACCGCTTTCCCAACTTGAACGGCCATGCCGCCCTGGCCACCAAGTGCATTTGGCGGTTCTGGTCCATCTGGTTGGCACCCTGCCCGTTGTACACGCCAAAGGCCAGCACTCCAAAATCGCCACTGCCCTTCAACCCATCGTCCACGAACATCTTCTCCAATTTCCGCACAGCGGCCGGCGACCAGTACAGAAACGCCCCAACATCGCGCTCATCCTTGATGGCGCTGTTGATCGGGTCGGCCCGGTCCAGGGGAACCCGTTGCGAACTGCTCTGCATGTTCTCATAACCAAAGGGCACCTTGCTTTGGCCCAGGCGCAGGCGCAGTTCATTGCGCGGGTCCAGGCCCAGGTCCACGAAACAGTCCCGCAATTGGGCCACATAGCCTGAGCCACCTGCCCAACTGACGAAATCAGGTTGCACATAAACGTACACGCGCGGGTGGACATTGCCGCTGAACGCAATGCGCAGTCGACGGATGAAAAAACCGTTTTCTCCGCCCCAGCTCCGGTCACATTGCGCACACCCCAGACTGTCATTGGTTGCGAACAAGCCGTTGTAACGCACTTGGGCATAGCCGCGGATCTTGAAACGATCATACCACTTCACCGCAGGCTTTCCCACTTTGGTGAGGGTACTGTCGCCGCCGCCCAGTTGGGCATGGGCAGGGGCAATGCCCACGAACAAGGCCAGGAAACTGACAGTGCGGATCATGGACATGAAGGTCCCAAAAGTAGCTGCCCGGCCATGCCGTATTCACGGCCCGACCCAAATGATTTACCCGGTGGGGACGAACTTTGTGCCCCATGGACCCCTTGGACCAACGGATCGCCGACCACACCTACGAACTGCCCGCGGAGCGCATTGCACAGTGGCCACTACCACAACGTGACCAGGCGAAACTGCTGGTTTATGCGCCAGGCAGCCTTCACGACCGGACATTCCGCGACCTGCCGGATGAATTGCCCGGAAACACCTTGCTGGTGCTGAACGACACCCGCGTGGTGCATGCCCGCCTCGTTTTCCACAGGTCCAGCGGTGCACGCATTGAGTGTATGGTGCTGGCCCCCGAGGACAACCGCCCCATGGAGCAAGCCTTGAACGACCGCTCCGGCACGCGGTGGTGGTGCATGCTCGGCAATGCCAAGCGCTGGAAAGGGGAGGAGCTCGCACTGGAGAAAGAAGGCCATCGCCTTGCAACGCGGAAGGTCGGCGGGCAGAACGGCGAATACCTCATGGAATTCCGCTGGGAAGGAGACCGGACTTTCCTGGAGCAATTGGACTGCTTCGGCACCGTACCGTTGCCACCCTATATGCGCCGCGCCGCGGAACTGGATGATGATTCCCGCTACAACACGGTCTTTGCGGAACATCCAGGCTCCGTGGCCGCACCCACGGCCAGCCTGCATTTGACGCCGCACGTGTTGGAATGCCTGAAGCAGAAAGGCATCGAAAGTGCGCACGTCACGCTGCACGTGGGTGCGGGCACGTTCCTGCCCGTGAAAAGCGCCACCATGCAGGGCCATCGCATGCACAGCGAGCAGGTCCACGTGCCGCACCCTGCCGTGGAACGCCTGCTGGCACAGCTCGGCAACGGCCCGGTGGTCCCCGTGGGCACTACCGCCATGCGCACCATCGAAAGCCTCTACTGGTTCGGTGCCGACCTGGCCAACGGTGCAGATCCCGCTGTTTTGACCGTGGACCAATGGCGGCCTTATGCCCCAGGCCCCGAGGTGCCCGTGCCCCAGGCCCTGAAGGCCGTGCTTGAATGGATGGACCGGCATGGGCTTGATGCCGTGGCGGGAACCACCACCTTGTTGATCGCCCCCGGCTACCGTTTCCGGCTGTCCGATGCCCTGATCACCAATTTCCATCAGCCCCGCAGCACTCTGCTGCTGCTGGTGGCGGCATTCATTGGGCCGCTGTGGCGCACCGTGTACGACCATGCACTTCAGCAAGGCTACCGTTTCCTTAGCTACGGCGACGGATCGCTGTTGTGGCGAAGTGATCCAGCGCCCGGCTGTTCACAGGCCACTCCGGCGTAATGCCCGCCGGATACTACCGCAGGCTATCTTGCGTTCCTTTCGCGGCCGCAACCCGATCCATGTCACAGACTTTACGCGCCTTGTTGTCCTGGCCCCTTGTGCTTGCCGTGCTCACCACGCAAGCCCAGTTGGGCGGCTCCTCTGTTTTCCGGGTGCTGGACATCCCCGGTTCCGCGCGGGTTTCGGCACTTGGCGGCTCACCCGTGGCAGTATACGACAACGACCTCAACCTGGGCCTTTTCAACCCGGCGCTGCTCAACGAAAGCATGGCCAAGCAGGTGGCCCTTAGCTGGCTACCCTACGTGGACGGCATCAACATCGGCTACGCGGCATACGCCCACCACTTGGACAGCAGCGGAATTACGCTCGGCGGCTCGGTGCAGTACGTGGATTACGGGAGTTTCACGCGCCGCGATGAAACGGGATTGGAGGAGGGTTCCTTCCATGCAGGCGAGTATGTGGTGCAGGTGGGTGCTGGCCGGGCCATCGACAGCGTGTTCAGTGTGGGGGTAAACCTCAAGTTCATCACGTCCAACATCGATTCATACAACGCCACCGGCTGGGCGGCGGACATTGGCGGGGTGTATGTGAAGAAGGCGCTGGGCCTTACTGTAGCCGCCACGCTGCGCAACATCGGCTTTGTCAGTAGTGGCTATACGGACCAAAAGGAGAAACTGCCCTTCCAGGTACAACTGGCAACCACCTACAAGTTCCGCCACGCCCCCTTCCGACTTGGGTTGTCTTTGGACAATTTGCAGCAAGCCGACCTGACGTACGAGGACCCGAACGTGGTGCGGCAGATCGATCCCGTTACCGGCGAGGCCATGGTGAAGAAGGTGACCAAAGCGCAAAAAGCCATGCTGCATGTGGTGCCCAATGTGGAAATACTACTGGGCCGCAACTTCATGCTCCGCTTCGGGTACAACTATCGCAGGCGGCAGGAATTGGCATTGGATGCCAAGCCCGGGCTGGCCGGCATCAGCATGGGCGTGGGCCTGCGGGTGAGCAAGGTGCATGTGAGCTACAGTTATGCGCAGTTCAACCCGGCCGGGGCCAGCAACACCATCACCTTGGCCATGCGCTTTGCCGAACTAAAAGAGCGGAAGGAAGCACGTTGATTTGCAGGGCCCAGGGCCCAAGCCCCCTATTTTAGCGGTCTTGCAGTTCCTCCATGCGCCGGGTCAACATCGCCATCGACGGGTTCAGCAGTTGTGGTAAAAGCACGCTGGCCAAGCAGTTGGCCCATCACTTGGGCTACACCTACATCGACAGCGGCGCGATGTACCGGGCGGTGGCGCTTCACGCCATGGAGAGCGGGCTGGTGCGGAACGGTGAACTGGACCTGCCCGGCCTGTTGGGGGTATTGGGGAGCCTGGACATCGGGTTCAAGTACGACGACGAGGTGCAGCGCAGCACCACCTGGCTCAACGGCCGCAATGTGGAAGGCATGATCCGAGGCATGGAGGTGAGCCGGCATGTTACCTTGGTGAGCCCGGTCCCCGAGGTGCGCGCCAAGCTTGTATCCCTGCAAAAAGCATTGGGTGCGCAAGGTGGCGTGGTCATGGATGGCCGCGATATTGGCACGGTGGTTTTTCCCGATGCCGAAGTGAAATTCTACATGACGGCCAGCACCGAAGTACGTGCCGGGCGGCGCTTCCTGGAACTCACCGGGCGGGGCGAGGATGTGGATTACGCCACCGTGCTGGAAAACATCCGCCAGCGTGACGAGGATGATACGCGGCGCAAAGCCGACCCCCTGCGCAAGGCCCCGGACGCCATTGAGATCGACAACAGCGACCTGAGCGCGGAAGAGCAGTTCCAGCTCGCCTTGGGGCACGTGGCCCGCGCCATTGGGGAAAAAGCCGAGGCTTGACGCCCTGTTGCGTCACTCCACCAGCTTGCCGATCACCTGTTCCGGTTGCTTGACGCCCTCCACCAGGCCCAGCACCTTCAGCATCACGCGGTCCAGCAGGGTGTCCGGGCAGCTGGCGCCACTGGTGAGTACGATGGTCACCGGGCGCTTGGCAGGCAGCCAATCCTTTGTACGTTCCAGCTTCTGCGCGGGGTAATTGAAATGCTCGATGGTGGTACCATCCTGGATCTCCTTGTCCCCATTGACGAAATAGGTGGGGAACTTGCTTTCCAGCATTTCCACGATGTGGCTGGTATTGCTGCTGTTATACCCGCCCACCACCAGGGCCAGGTCGGCCTCTTCCTTCAGCAGTTCGGTGGTGGCGTCCTGGTTGTCGTTGGTGGCGTAGCACAGGGTGTCGCGCGTATCGGCGAAATGGTCCTTCACATTGGCCGGGCCGTATTTTCTTTCCATCACCTCCTTCAGGTGGTCGGCGATGGCCTGGGTTTCGGTGGCGAGCATGGTGGTTTGGTTCACCACGCCCACGCGCAGCAGGTCTTTCGCCGGATCGAAGCCCGGTGTGCAGCGTCCGTCGAACAGTTCAAGGAAGCGTTCCTTCGGAAGCTCACCGAGGATGATGCGCCCCAGCTCCATCACCTCCTCCAAGTCCCTCACGATCACCGCAGGCGAGCCCTTGGCCGTATGGCTGAACGTGGCCCGGGTTTCCTCATGGGCGGCTTTGCCATGGATCACCACGGTATGGTGGTCCTTGCCCAACTGCTCGCTGCGCTTCCACACTTTCTCCACGAAAGGGCAGGTGGTGTTGTGCTTCAGCGGGTCGATGCCCAATTGCTTCAGGCGCTCGGCCGTTTCCAGGGTGGTGCCGAACGCGGGGATGATCACAATGTCGTCGCTGCGCAGTTCGCCCCAGTCCATCAGCTTGTTTCCGTGCGTGTCTTGAATGAAGCGGATACCCCGGCCTTCCAGGTCCTCGTTCACCTCGGGGTTGTGGATCATCTGGCTGAGCAGGAAGATGCGCTTGCCCGGATGGTCTTCCAGTGCCTTGTAGCTGATCTCGATGGCGTTCTGCACGCCGAAGCAGAAACCGAAGTGGCGCGCCAGGATGAACCGCACCGCGCCCAGGTCCAGCAGGGTAGGGCTGAAGTCCTGCTTGCGCGGGTCCTGCGTTTTGCGGAAGGCCTTTACGCGGCCTGTGAGGTTGGAGCGGTAATGTGCCGGGATATTGAACTCGCGCATGGCGGACGGTCAAGCCGGGGAATGGAGGCGGCACAAAGGTAGCCCCTGCACCGTGGCGGCGGCGGTGATCACCCACAGAGCGCCGTTGAAATATATGTTCCGCATGTGCCGCCCCCTTGCACTTCCCGGCCAAATTTGCCCAAGCATGCAACGGGTCCACTTCATTGCCATCGGGGGCAGCGCGATGCACAACTTGGCCATTGCGCTTCAACGCCAAGGCATGGAGGTGAGCGGCAGCGACGACGAGATCTTCGAGCCGAGCCGGAGCCGCTTGGCCAACTTGGGGCTGTTGCCCGACCAAATGGGCTGGCACCCGGAAGACATCACCCCGGCCTTGGACGCCGTGATCCTGGGCATGCACGCACGGGCCGACAATCCCGAGCTGTTGCGCGCCAGGGAGCTGGGCATTCCCGTGTACAGCTACCCCGCTTACTTCCACGAGCAAACGCGCAACAAAACGCGGGTGGTGATCGGCGGCAGCCATGGCAAGACCACGATCACCTCCATGATCATCCACGTGCTGCGCACCGCGAACGCCGAGTTCGATTACCTGGTCGGCGCGCAGTTGGAGGGCTTCGACTGCATGGTGAAGTTGGATGCCAAGAGCACCGTGGCGGTGATCGAGGGCGATGAGTACTTGGCTTCCACCCTGGAGCCGGTGCCCAAGTTCCACTTGTACCACCCGGACATCGCCTTGGTGAGCGGCATCGCCTGGGACCACATCAACGTGTTCAAGACCTACGAAAGCTACGTGGAGCAGTTCGCCCGTTTCATGGACCTGATCGAACCGGGGGGCAAGCTGGTCTATTGTAATGAAGACCCGGAGGTGAGGCGCCTGGCGGAAGAGCGCCGCAACCGGCCGGATCTGGCCCAAGTGCCATACGGCGTGCCACGCCATGCGATCCGCAATGGCATCACCTACCTGATGACCGACCACGGCGAAGTGCCGCTGAAGATCTTTGGCAGGCACAACCTGATGAACCTGGAAGGTGCGCGCCATGTGTGCCACCAATTGGGCATCGGCGATCGGGTATTTTATTCGGCCATGGCCTCGTTTACAGGTGCGGCCAAGCGGTTGGAGAAGCTGGCCGATCGCGGGGACCGTGCGGTTTTCAAAGATTTCGCCCACTCGCCGAGCAAGCTGAAAGCCACGGTGGAAGCGGTTCGGGAACAGTTTCCCGGCCGGAAGCTCACCGCCTGCATGGAACTGCACACGTTCAGCAGCTTGAGCGAGAACTTCCTGGACCAGTATGCGGGAAGTTTGGACGGCGCGGACACGGCCATCGTGTTCTATGATCCGCACGCGGTGGGTCTCAAGCGGCTGCCCTCCATTCCGCCGGAACGGATCCACCGGGCGTTCGGACGCGGCGACCTTGCGGTGATCACCTCGCCCATCGCCTTGCTGGGCGCGGTTCGCAGTGGCTTGGCCCACGGAGGGCCGGCCGTATTGCTGATGATGAGCAGTGGCAACTTCGGCGGCGTGGACCTGGAGGCGCTGGCCGAAGCGTTCACGGCCTGAACCCGTGTTCAGCCGCGCAGCTTCCGCAGCAACTTGTGGTGCAGGGCTGCAAAGGCGATGGCGTTGAACGCCCCGGCGAGGAAGCTGCCGAAGAAGCTGATGGCCGCATAGCTGAACGGGTTGTACAGCTTGCCCACTTTTTCCCGGGCCTGCTCCTCGGGGTGCCCCTGTTCCACGAAGCCCTCCACCAACCGGGCATTGTACGCACTGAAGGCAGTGGTATCAATGGTGGTGTAGAACAACCAGCACAGAAACGCCACCAGCACCGCATAGAAGAACTCGGATTGGAAGCCGGCCCGCAACAATTCGCCAAATCCCCGTGACGGGTCCTTGCGAAGCAGATAATGGCCACTGAAAAAGGCGATCAAGACAATGAACAGCAGGTGAAGGGGGATGAGCTTGAACGGCGCCAACTCCACACCAGCGTAGTACAACCCGGTGCGCAGGGCCAAGGTGGCCAAGGCTAGGACCAGCGCGGTGTTGAGGCCGGACATGTGGCTGAGATCACCCGTTCATGGAGACCAGGAACTCCTCGTTGCTCTTGGTGCCCTCCATGCGCGCTTTAATGAACTCCATGGCCTCCACGGGCGTCATATCCGCCAAGTGTTTGCGCAGGATCCACGTGCGCTGCAGCACGTCCTTGTGGTGCAGCAGGTCATCCCGGCGGGTGCCGCTGGTGAGGATATCGATGGCGGGGAAGATGCGCCGGTTGCTGATCTTGCGGTCAAGCTGCAACTCCATGTTGCCGGTACCCTTGAACTCCTCGAAGATCACCTCGTCCATCTTGCTGCCCGTTTCGGTGAGGGCGGTGGCCAGAATGGTGAGCGACCCGCCGTTCTCGATCTTGCGGGCCGCGCCGAAGAATCGCTTGGGCTTTTGCAGGGCATTGGCGTCCACGCCGCCGGAGAGGATCTTGCCACTGGCGGGCTGCACGGTGTTGTAGGCCCGTGCCAAGCGGGTGATGGAATCCAGCAGGATCACCACATCGTGGCCGCATTCGGTGAGGCACTTGGCCTTTTCCAACACCATGGAGGCCACGGCCACGTGCCGGGTGGCCGGTTCGTCGAAGGTGCTGGCGATCACTTCGGCCTTCACGCTGCGCTGCATGTCGGTCACTTCCTCGGGGCGTTCGTCGATCAGCAGCACGATCAGGTACACTTCCGGATGGTTGGCCGCGATGGCGTTGGCCACGTCCTTCAGCAAGATCGTCTTGCCCGTTTTGGGTTGCGCCACGATCAGGCCGCGCTGCCCCTTGCCGATGGGGGCGAAGAGGTCCAGCACGCGGGTGCTGAGGTTGCCGCCCTTGGTGGTGAGGTCGAACTTCTCGTCCGGGAACAGCGGCGTGAGGAACTTGAAGGGGACACGGTCGCGCGACCACTCAGGCTCGCGTCCGTTGATGCTTTCCACCTTCACCAGCACGAAGTACTTGTCCTGGTCGCGGGGCGGGCGTACATAGCCGTGCACGGTGTCACCCGTTTTCAGCCCGGTTTGCTTGATCATCTGCTGGGCCACGAACACGTCGTCCGGCGAGGGCAGGTAGTTGTAGTCGCTGCTGCGCAGGAAGCCATGGCCCTCGGGCATTACCTCCAGTACGCCGTCGGTTTCAATAAACGCATCGAACGCCGGCGGTGGCGGCTGTTGTTGGCGCTCATGTCCGCGTTGGTCGTGCCGTTGGGGATCGCGCCCGGGATTGCCCTGCCGCTCCCGCTGATCCCGTTGGTCACGGTGTTTCTGCTCGTCACTGGGCTTGCTTTCGGGCTTGGGTTCCAAGGGGCGTTGCGGCCCGCCTTGGCCAACCTCCGTCACCGGTTGCTGCGTGCCTGGTGCGGCACTGGCTTCTTCCCGGGCCCCTTCCTGGCGGCCCTCCTGTTGCCTACCGGGTTCGATCCGGGGCCTTCGGCCCTTGCGCTCCCGGTTGTCCCTGGGCACAAAGCGGTCATGGAGGCCGTCCGGGTGTTCCTTTTGTCGATCTGCTTGTCCGTGTCCGCCACCTGATGGAACCGGGGCCCTGCCCGGAGGGGGCGTGGCCTCCACGTCCCGGGGTTGTTGCTTGGGCGAGGTATTGGCGGGAACCTTCATGGCATCATCACCCGGTGCCCGGCTATCGCTTCCGGCATTCCGGGCATCTCCGTCATCCTCGTCATCCTCACCATCCTCATCATCGTCGTCATCGTCATCGTCGTCATCGTCATCATCCTCATCGTCATCATCGTCGTCGTCATCATCGTCGTCGTCGTTCCCACCCTTCGGTTCGGGATCGGGTTCTGGGTCCGGCAATTCATCCTCCACCGCCAGTTCGGCAATGGCGTCCGTATCCCGGTTGTCAACCGTCGGCTCCGGGCGGATCTCCTTGCCCGATTCAAGGATCTTGGCAATCAAGTCCTGCTTTTTCAGGTTCTCGTACTTCTGAAGCTTGAGATGCTTGGCGATATCGCGCAATTCGGCCAGTTTCAGGGCCTCAAGGGCTGTTTTCTCGGACATTTCAATAAGTGTTCGGTGTGATGCGGCGCGGTGGCCACATCCTGCCGCAAGGGCTCGATAAAAGGACGATCGGTGTCGGTTTCGGATGATGCGCCGACCACTTCAAGGAAGCGCCAGCAGGCGAAAGACGGTGCAATAATAATGCGCGGCCCGCTTCCGGCGGAGGATTTTTACGCCACCCGCCTAGCCCATGTTTCGGAGGTTGCGCCCGGCAAGCGATCTTCGCGGCGCAGTTCCTGTGCACATGTTCCAACGCAAACAAACGATCTTCCTCTTGCTGGCGGCGCTTTGCGGGCTGCTCACCTTCCTCTTTCCGGTGGACACTTTCACACGGGGGGAACAGACCTTCGTGTTCCGAACCACCGGTTTTTTCACCGGTGACGGGACCGAGGTGGTGGATGCACAGTTGAAAATCCCGTTTGCGGCCGTGATCGCCCTGTTGGCGGTGTTGTTGGTGGTGGTGGCCTTTCTGTACAAAAACCGGGTGCAGCAAGTGCGTTTGGCCGGCATGGTCAATCTGCTGCTGCTCGCCGTGCAGGTGTTCTTCTTCATCACGGACAACTCCATCCGCGCCTATCTGGAACAGGGCGGGGAGGTGGTCAACCGCTATGGGCTCTCCGCCATCCTGCCGTTGGTGATGGCAGGTTTCGTTTTGTTGGCCATCCGAGGTATCCGCAAGGACGAAGCACTGATCAAGAGCATGGACCGGTTGCGGTAGCTTGTGTTGATAAACAGCAGTGGGCAGGGGGCAGTACTGCCCACTGCCCCCTGCCCCCTGCCCACTTCACACTGCTCCCCGTCCCCCCAGCTCGATCACCTCCAGGTCCTTGAGTTTCCCAGCGTCGATGCTGAAGCGCAAGGCGGTGCGCACCTTGTGCCAACCGTGCCTGCCCGTTGCCCCGGGGTTCATGTACAGCATGTTCAATGCCGGGTCGAACTTCACCATGCAGATGTGGGAGTGGCCGCAGATAAAGAGGGTGGGGGCATCGCGCTTCAATTCATCCCGTACCGCTGCATCATAGCGCGGCGGCCTGCCGCCGATGTGCGTGATCCACACCCTCACGCCTTCCACGGCAAATCGCAGGTCGGCGGGAAATTCGGCGCGCAGCGCCGTGCCGTCGATGTTGCCATGCACCGCGCGCAGGGGCTTCCAACGCTTCAGTTCATCGGCCACTTCCACCGTGCCGATGTCGCCGGCGTGCCAGACCTCGTCGCAGGCACCGAAGTGCTCTCTCAGGCGCGGGTCCAGCCAACCGTGGGTGTCGCTCAACAGGCCGATCCGCTTCATGGGGCGAAGATCGGCCACGGCATCGGGCTATTTTTGCCGACCGGCGCCGATCTTCCGATCGCCTTATTGCCGGGCCGCCCGAAAACTGCATGCCGCGCTACTTCATGGAACTCTGCTTTGACGGCACCCCGTACCGGGGTTGGCAGCGGCAATTGGCGGCACCTTCCGTGCAGGAAGAAGTGGAGCGTGCCTTCCGGCTGAAACTGCGCGCGCCGCACATGACGGTGGTAGGCTGCGGCCGCACGGACACCGGCGTACACGCATCCAACTATTTCCTGCACTTCGAAACGGAGCAACCGCTTGCCGCGCCCGATGCGTTCACTCAGGCCATGAACAGCCTGCTCCCCCCGCCGATCGCGGTGAAGCGGACATTCGGGGTGGATGCCATGGCCCATGCCCGCTTCTCCGCCACGGAGCGGGAGTACACGTACTTGATCCATCGCCGCAAGGATCCGTTCCTGCACAACCGGTCGTACCTGCTCCGGCCGGAATTGAACGTGGACACCATGAACGAAGCGTGCCGCTTTCTGATCGGCAAGCAGGACTTCAGCTGCTTCCAGCGCACCGGCAGCGACAATCGCACGCCCATTTGCGAGGTGCGGCAGGCGGAATGGACCGTAACTGAGGTTGGTTACCGCTTTACCATCACGGCGGACCGCTACCTGCGCAACATGGTGCGTGCCATCGTGGGCACCTGCATCCGCATCGGCAAGGGAGATTGGCCGGCCGCGTACATGGCCGAAGTGCTTGCCTCCAATAACCGCAGCATGGCCGGCAAGAGCGCGCCCGCCTGCGGACTCTACCTCTCACGCATCGAATATCCGTTCCTTGGCGGCAGGCAGGCATGAGCGGCGCGCGGGGCAAGGCATTCGACGTGGGCCTGTTCCGGCGGGTGATGGCCTTCGTGCAGCCCTACAAGCGGTTGTTCTGGACCACGTTCGCCCTCACCATCCTGCTTTCCCTGTTAGGTGTGGTGCGGCCCGTGCTGATGGCCATGATGGTGGACGACTACGCCACCAAGGGCGACCTGCAGGGCCTGTACATCCTCATGGGCGTGTTGGCCGGCCTAATGGCCTTGGAGGCCTTCGTGCAGTTCCACCAGGCCTATTGGACCAGCTGGCTCGGCCAAACCGTTACCATCGACCTGCGGCAGGCGTTGTTCGCCAAGATCACCACCTTCCGCATGCGCTACTTCGACCGCACGCCCATCGGCACGCTGGTGACGCGCGTAGTGAGCGACATCGAGACCATTGAGGAAATCTTCTCCCAGGGCCTGCTGAGCATCATGGGCGACCTGCTGAAGTTGGTGGTGGTGGTGATCGTGATGTTCGCCTACAACTGGGAGTTGGCGCTGTGGAGCATGGTTCCCATCCCGTTGCTCTTGTGGGCCACTCGCATCTTCAAGAACGCCATCCAGCGCAGCTTCATCGCGGTTCGCAACCAAGTGGCCAGGTTGAACGCCTTCGTGCAGGAGCATATCCAGGGCATGGCCGTTGTGCAACTTTTCGGGCGTGAACGGCAGGAATTCGACAAATTCAAGCTGATCAACCGCGAACACCGGACCGCCCACATCCGCTCGGTTTTCGCCTACTCGGTGTTCTTCCCCGTGGTGGACGTGCTGAGCGCCGTTTCCTTGGCCATCCTGATCTGGTTGGGCGTGGGTGACGTACTGCAGGGGGTGGCCACCTTCGGCGAACTGATCGCCTACATCCAGTTCATCAATATGCTCTACCGCCCGGTTCGGCAGTTGGCCGACCGCTTCAACGTGCTGCAAATGGGCATGGTGGGCAGCGAACGCGTTTTCAGTGTGCTGGACACCGAAGAGGCCATGGAGGCCAAGGGCACTTTGCCCACGGCAGGGGTGAAGGGCGAGATCGAATTCAAGGACCTCTGGTTAGCCTACACGGAAGACGAATACGTCCTCAAGGGCATCAGCTTCAAGGCGCAGGCCGGGCAGATGATCGCCCTGGTGGGGGCCACCGGAAGCGGCAAGAGCAGCATTGCCAACGTGCTCAGCCGGGCCTACGAATACCAGAAGGGGGAGGTGCTGCTGGACGGGCACAACATCCGCGATTACCGCTTGGGCGAGCTGCGCACGAGCATCTCCGTGGTGCTGCAGGACGTGTTCCTGTTCAGCGACACGGTGCACAACAACATCACCATGAACGACGGCTCCATCAGCCGGCAAGTGGTGGAGGATGCCGCCAAGGCCGTGGGGGCGCATGAGTTCATCATGCAGCTGCCCCAGGGCTACGACACCAGTGTGCGCGAGCGTGGGGCCATCCTCAGCGTGGGGCAGCGGCAGTTGCTGGCGTTCATGCGGGCTTACGTGAACGAACCCAAAGTGCTCGTACT
>JRYE01001256.1_pt1 | contig 51889 bp, 37 predicted proteins | sample 235321 | NCBI WGS metagenome assembly JRYE01 (sample SAMN03074214, study PRJNA261473) | activated sludge metagenome | biome: Common Effluent Treatment Plant; feature: Wastewater; material: Activated sludge; isolation source: activated biomass in a lab-scale reactor treating industrial wastewater at... | reverse complement strand
GGGTGAAAGACCCGTATCCTTGTGGGCCGATGCCGCGAGATATCCATGCCGTGCTCCGCGGGACGTGGGGGTACGAGCATTTCCGCCCCATGCAGGAGGAGGTGGTGCGCTCCGTAATGGAGGGGCGCGACACCCTGGCGCTGCTGCCCACCGGCGGCGGAAAGAGCCTCTGCTTCCAAGTGCCCGCACTGGCCATGGGCAAGCTGTGCATCGTGGTGTCGCCATTGATCGCGCTGATGAAGGACCAGGTGGCGCGCCTGCGCACACTGGGCGTGCGCGCCGTGGCGGTCACCAGCGCCATGGCACCGGTGGAGATCGACAATGCGTTGGAGAGCGCCGCCATGGGCAAGCTCGACTTCCTGTACCTCTCACCCGAACGGATCGGATCGGAACTCTTCAAGGCCCGGCTGCCGCGCATGCCCTTGGGCTTGATCGCCGTGGACGAGGCGCACTGCATCAGCCAGTGGGGCTACGACTTCAGGCCGGCGTACCTGTTGATCGGCGCCTTGCGCGAAACACATCCCCAAGTGCCCGTATTGGCGCTCACCGCATCGGCCACGCCGGAGGTGGCGAAGGACATCATGGAGCGGCTGGCCTTCCGGGCACCCAACTTGCTCCATGGTTCGTTCCGCCGGCCCGAACTGATCTTCTGGACAAGCCGCGGCGAGGACAAATTGGGCCGGCTGCTGCGCATCGCCGCGAACGTGCCCGGTACCGGCATCGTCTATCTGCGCGACCGGCGCGGCACGGTGCGCACGGCCCAGTTCCTGCAGCAGCACGGTATACGTGCGGCGGCCTACCATGCCGGCCTGAGCTTCGGGGAGCGCGACCGCGTACAGCAGGAATGGGCCTCGGGGAACGTGCGCTACGTGGCCGCCACCAACGCCTTCGGCATGGGCATCGACAAGGCCGACGTGCGGTGCGTGGTGCACCTGGAACCGCCACCCGACATGGAGAGCTACTACCAGGAAGCAGGCCGGGCCGGGCGCGACGGCCAGCTGGCCTTTGCCTTCCTGCTGGCACACTCCTCCGACGAAGGCAAACTGCGCGAGCGGCTCGAGGCCTCCTTTCCTTCACTTGCCGAGGTGCGCAGGGTGTACCAAGCGCTTGCCGACATGCACCGCATCGCACTGGGCGCCGGACAGTACGAGGCCTATGACCTCGATCTGCCGAAATTGGCCCAACGCACCGCCCTGCCGGCAGGCAAGGTGCACAGCGCCCTGAAAACACTTGAGCTCAACGGCGACCTCGCCCTGTCCGACGGTGCACACAACCCTACCCGCGTGATGATCCGTGCATCCGGCGACACCATCCACCGCATGCGCGTGGAGGACGCGCGAACAGGCCCGCTGTTGGAGGTGCTGCTACGCATGTACGGCGGTCTGTTCGAGGAGCCCGCCATCATCGACGAGGAACGCATCTCCCAACTCCTGGGCAAATCCGTGGAGCACGTACGCAGCCTGCTGCGCGAGATGGGACGCGACGGCCTGATCTTCCACCAACCGCGCAAAGACCTGCCCACCGCCACGCTGCTGATGCCGCGCCGCGATGCCGCCCAACTGGCCCTGGAGCCGCACGCCGTGCAACTGCGCATGGAACGGGCGCGCCATCGCCTGGAGGCGATGCTGGATTATGCCTTCCGTGAACGCGGCTGCCGCGAAGCCGCCGTGTTGCGCTACTTCGGCCAGCCCTCATTGGAGCGGTGCGGACGGTGCGACAATTGCCGGGCCATGGACAAGGCGGGCTTGGTGCAGGAGCCACCGCTGCGTTGGCGGTTGGACGAACGGGTCGGACCAGCAGGCGGAACAAACACATGAACAAAAAATTGGAACGGTCATTCTATGCACGCCCCGACGTAGTGGCCGTGTCGCGCGAGTTGTTGGGCAAGGTGCTGGTCACGCACGTCAACGGGGTGACCACCGCAGGCATCATTACCGAGACAGAGGCCTACATGGGTGCCGTGGACCGGGCCTCGCACGCCTACGGAGGAAAGGTGACGCCCCGCAACAAGATCATGTACGGCCAGGCAGGCCATACCTACATTTATTTGTGCTACGGCATCCACCACCTCTTCAATGTGGTGACCAACGCCGAGGGCGTGGCGCACGCCGTGCTGGTCCGCGCCATCCATCCGGTGGAAGGCTTGGCCACCATGCTCAAACGGCGAAAAACGAAAACGCTTACCACTGGCGGCCCCGGCACGCTGACCCAAGCGCTCGGCATACGCACTTCACAGAACGGGGCCGACCTGCTCGGCAACCTGATCTGGATCGAAGAACGCCACATCGTTGTTCCGCAGGAAGCCATCATCACCGGACCGCGCATCGGCGTGGATTACGCCGGTGTGGATGCCCTGCTGCCCTACCGCTTTCATTTCAATCCACGCATACTTGCATGAACAACCGCATCCTGTTCATGGGCACGCCGCAGTTCGCGGTAGCCCCGCTCAATGCCCTGATCGGTGCCGGACTGGAGATCGCCGCAGTGGTAACCGCCCCCGACCGTCCGGCGGGCCGCGGACGCCAACTGCGCATGAGCGCCGTTAAGCAACGCGCACTGGAACTGGGATTACCCCTGCTGCAACCAAGCAACCTGAAGGACCAGGAGTTTCTCGCCCAACTGGACGCCCTGGATGCATCCTTATATATAGTGGTCGCATTCCGCATGCTTCCCCGTGAGGTTTGGCAAAAGCCGAAACGCGGCACCGTGAACCTCCATGCCTCACTGCTGCCCAACTACCGCGGTGCCGCCCCGATCAACTGGGCACTGATCAACGGGGAGGAGCGCACAGGCCTCACCACCTTTCTCATCAATGACCACATCGACACCGGGGACATCCTGCTGCGTGAAGTGATCCACATTGCCCCCGACGAAAACGCAGGCCAACTGCACGACCGCATGATGGCCATTGGTGCAGGGCTGTTGGTACGGACCGTGAAAGACCTCATGGACGGTACCGCGCAACCCCTGCGGCAAGATGCGTTCGTGGGCGATGACCGCAAGGAGGCACCCAAGCTCACACCGGCCAACTGCCGCATCAACTGGGCCGTGAATGCGGACCATGTGCACAACCTGGTACGCGGCCTTGCGCCTTCGCCTGGCGCTTGGACCACTTGGGCACAGGGCATCCATTCGGGGCAACAACTGAAGGTGCTCGCCACCAAGGTCGTATCCCGGCACCACCGCAGCCATCCCGGCACGGTGGAGTTTTCCAATGAGCGGATGCTCATCCATTGCGCCAGTGGCGCCGTGGAGGTGCTCGAACTGCAGTTGCAGGGAAAGCGCGCCATGAGCTGCGCAGATTTCCTCAACGGCTTGCGCGACCGCACGGCCGCAAGGGTGGAATAAGTGCATGCCCGAACCGTGTTGCACGTTTCATCGAAAGTGCTTGGCGGCTTCCCCTGAAACCCTTGCTATCAGTACAAAAGCGGGCGACTTATGAACAAACACCCCCATTTTTCAACATTTCCGGGGTGGTGCGTCGGAAACCCTTGCCAGCAGCGGCTTTGCCGATACATTTGTGCGTGTTCCTCAAAACAAACACCAAAAACCAAACGAACATGGGACTGAACAAAGCTGAACTGGTTGAATCAATCGCTGCTGAGGCAAAAATCTCCAAGGCTGACGCCAAGCGTGCTTTGGATGCTTTCGTGAGCAACACCACGAAGGCCCTGAAAAAGGGTGACCGCGTGGCCCTGGTGGGCTTCGGCACCTTCAGCGTAGCCAAGCGCGCCGCGCGCAAGGGACGCAACCCGCAAACCGGCAAGGAGATCAAGATCGCTGCCAAGAAGGTGGTGAAGTTCAAGGCCGGCGCCGACCTGGCCAAGAAGGTGAAGTGATCCCCCTTTCCACATTGAAAAGGTCCCCCATCAACGGGGGACCTTTTCTTTTGCACCACAGTCATCACTGCCATGCCCAACCCAGCCGAACGGTATGCCCAACTTTCCGCGTTCATCTCGGAGAACAAACAACAACTGTTCAACCGGATCGCACCGCAACGCACGCGGCATGTGACCGTGGTGCTGGAGGACATCTACCAACCACACAATGCCAGCGCCGTGGTGCGCACTGCCGACCTCACCGGCGTGCAGGACGTCCACATCATCGAGAACCGCAACAAGTACACCGTCAACCCCGACGTCACCTTGGGTTCATCGAAGTGGATCGACATGATCCGCTACCGCGATCACGGCAAGGACAATGCATTGGATTGCATGCAGGCGCTGAAGGCAAAGGGCTATTGCATCGTGGCCACTTCGCCGCGTGCGGACCATGTGACGCCAGAGAACATTCCCCTGGACAAGCCGCTGGCTTTCTGCTTTGGCACCGAGCTCACCGGCTTGACCAGCACCATCCTGGACCAGGCGGAACTGTTCATGCGCATCCCCATGTATGGATTCACCGAGAGTTTCAACATCTCGGTCTCGGCGGCCATCACACTGTATACGGTGATGCAGCGGCTGCGCGCCAGTGAAGTGCCCTGGCGCTTGACGCAGGCGGAGCTCGACGAGCTCAAGCTTTCATGGGCGAGAAAAACCGTGCAGTCAGCACGGGAGATCGAGGGAAGACTGGATCGACCGAACGACGATCAAGCTCCATTGGCTTGAACCTGCATACCACTGAAGATGCAAGCATGCCGCCGGCATCATTGCACGATGCGTGCGTACCATGCGTCATGCATGCGGCCGCGCATCACGGCCCTTGTGCACGGCTGAGCAGTTCACGGACATGCGGCATTCCATCAAGCTGTGCATACAAAGTCATGCACCACATCCTTGCGCGCAGGGATGGTGACCACACACGCGCATCCTTCTCATCCGTGCTTCCAGCATCACCGCACACGCGGCAGGATGCCTGTTATTCGATCTTCCATGTGCTTGATGATGGCCGTGTTCAAGAACAAATGCACTGTTCAATTCACGCATCATCGTAGTTCGGATGCCGGTGTTTCAATAATGCACTGCACTGTTGTTGGGATCAATGCAGGACTTTCCCGCGTTCATCGCGCGGGACTTCAATGTGCGCTGATCCATCAGTATTGGCGCCACTTTCATCGCGCCATCGATCTGCGATCGATCAACATGAAGCATTGCTTTTGCATGGAACAACACCACGGTTCTTAACATGCCTTCGTGGAGAAATGGAACCTGTCGAGGAATGTTCGCGTACCAGCACGCGGATACATTTGGATCAAATCCTAAACACTCCAAATCATGGGTAAAGGTGATAAGAAGACGAAGAAAGGTAAGCGCACCGCCGGTAGCACTGGTAAGGCCCGTCCTGCCAAGCGCACGGTAGCCACCGCTAAGAAGGCCGCCGCCAAGAAGGCCGCGCCGAAGAAGAAGGCCGCGCCGAAGAAGAAGGCCGCTGCCAAGAAGGCTGCGCCGAAGAAGAAGGCTGCTGCCAAGAAGGCTGCGCCGAAGAAGAAGGCCGCTGCCAAGAAGAAGTAAGCACATCAGCGCTACAGAAGCAAAGACCCCCGAGCGATCGGGGGTCTTCTGCTTTATGGCCGTTGCATGCGTGCTTCACGGTTGCAGCCGCATGCGTTGCCAACTTCCATCCCCGAAGCGTTCGTATGCCAGGCGGTCGTGCAGACGGTTCGCCCGCCCTTGCCACAGTTCGATCCGCACCGGCCGAACCAGTACCCCGCCCCAATGCTCCGGGCGGGGAACGTCTGCTCCTTCAAAGCGTTCGCTCCATCGCAGGAATCTTTCTTCCATTGCCCCCCGATCGGCCACGCTGCGGCTCTGGTCACTGCTCCATGCACCGATCCTGCTTTCCCGCGGGCGGGTGGCGAAATAGGCATCGCTTTCTGCGGCGGGCAAATGTTCAGCCTTCCCTTCCACACGAACCTGCCGCTCCAACCGGGGCCAAAAGAAGTTGAGCGCCACGCGCGGGTCGCGCTCCAGGTCCATGGCCTTGCGGCTGTTGTAATTGGTGTAGAACACGAACCCGCGTTCATCCACTTGGCGCAGCAACACCACCCGGCTGCTGATGCTCATGCTCCCCACGGTGGACACCACCATGGCGTTGGGATCGGCGATCCCTCCCTGCTCCGCTTCGTCCAGCCACTTCATGAAGAGGTGCAGCGGATCGCTGCCCGCCTCCGCTTCGCTCAACGACGACCTCTTATAGTCATCGTGTCCTTTGATGATGCGTTCTTCGCCCATGTGCCGTGTTCGGTTTGCGGCGAAGTTATCCTGCGCCATGATCCCGAGGAGCCAGGTACGGGCAACCGGCGGGCCCAACTCCCGATCGCATTCAGGGATGGTAGATTGAGTAGCGCCGGGTTGAACTACCTTGCCCCAACCATGTCACAAGATCCGTTGGAACTGGACCCGCCCAATCCGATGCCGCCCGCGCCAGGAACCATCCTGGTGAGCGGCCCTTTCCTTCCTGACCCGTACTTCCACCGGTCGGTGGTGCTGCTGTGCATGCACGACGACGAAGGTTCCTTCGGCCTGGTGCTGAACCGCCCAACGGGCATGGGCGTTGCGGACCTGATGGAGGACATGCCCAAGCTCAGCTCACCCGTGGGCATCGGAGGCCCCGTGCAAGGCAGCAATCTCTTTTTCCTCCATACCCTGGGCAAACGGATCGAGGGCAGCTTGCCGGTGGTGGGCGACCTGTACTTGGGCGGCGATTATGGGCAGCTGCGCGACATGTTGTCCGCCGCACCCAAATTGGCGAAGCACGTGCGCTTCTTCGTAGGATACAGCGGATGGAACGGCGGGCAGTTGGGAAGCGAAGTGAAACAGCGTTCGTGGTTGATCCATCCGGCCACCAAGCAATTGGTGATGAACGGGCCGCCGGAGACGTTGTGGGGACGCGTGCTGCGTTCGATGGGCCCCCGCTACGCCCCGTTGGCCAACTTCCCCGAGGACCCCTCTTTGAACTAGCACAAATGCCCGGCACTGCCGAAGCGTCGGTCCGGTGTGCTGGTGCATTTGCCTGAGTGTGTTCCGATGCCTGCATGTGATCGGGGCGGCAGGCACGACCGGATCACGTCGCCGCCGCGCTACGTCCGCACCTTCTCCACCAGCAGGTCCTGCAGGCGTAAGGCCATGCGGTGGCCATAACGCTTGGTGCGGTACGCGGCCACCCACTGCACGCCCAATGCGGCATTGGTGAAGAACAGCTCATCGGCCACCAGCAGATTCTGCGGGTTCAGTGAACTCTCATACACCTTGATGCGGTTCTCCAAGGCCAAATTGATCACCTGCATGCGCATGATCCCGCCGACGCATCCGTCGCTCAACGGAGGAGTGTACAACACCCCGTTGCTGACGATGAACATGTTGCCCGAGCTTCCTTCGATGATGTTTCCCCGGTCGTTCTGCACCAGACAGTCATCCAGGTGGTGATCGATGCACCAAAGGCTGGCCATTACATACAGCTGTGCGCCCAAGGTCTTGTGCACCGAAAGCACGTTCACTGCTTTGCGCATTCCAGGGTACAGGTCCACCACGCCCCCTCGTTCATTCAGGATGAAGGTTTCATGGGGCACGGGGAACAGTTCCAAGGCAAAGGCACCTGCATTGCCGGTCGGCCGGTAATACCCTTCCGCATCCCTGAACACGGTGAGCCGGCACCGTGCATGGGGCATCTTGCTGCGTTCAGCCAGTTCGCCGATCGCCCGCTGGAGCCCTTCGCGGTCCAACAGGGGCGGCATCTCTATGCGCAACACGCGCAAGCCCTCGGTCAACCGGGCCCAGTGGGCATCCAGGAAGCATGCGCGGCCGTCCACCACCCTGATCGTTTCGAAGAGTCCGTCACCATAATGGAAGGCGCGGTTGTTCAATCCCATTGCCGGCTGACCCGCCGGAAGGATCTTGCCGTTCAGGTTCACATAGGCTTCCATGAGGTCATACCTTCTTTAATGAGCACCGGCAACAAGGTGGTGTTGGGCTCCACCAACACCCCCCGTATCCCGGCTGCTGCGGCGGCGTCCATGTCGCGTTGGCGGTCGCCCACCATCAGTGACCGGCCTGGATCGATGCCGAAACGGGCGATGGCCCGCTCAAAAAGCAGGCTTCCCGGCTTGCGGCACAAGCAGCGTCCTTGCGTGGGATGATGCGGGCAATAGTAGATCGCATCCAGGTCGGCACCCGCTTGGGCAAGACGTTCGGCGAGGGATGTGTGCAACCGCTCAACGTCCGCATGCGTGTATAGGCCCAGGCCGATCCCGCTTTGGTTGGTGACCACCACCACCAGCAGGCCCGCCGCATGTGCTGCGTTCACGGCATCGGCAACTCCGGGCAGCAGCTCGAAGTCCTCCATGCGCCAAGTGTGTGCACCCCGTTCGCGGTTGATCACCCCGTCCCGATCCAGGAAAAGCCCGCCCCGCCCCATGATCAAAGGCCCACCAGGTTGAAAAACCGCGGCACCGACCCCGGGGCCAATACCGCCGTAAAGGCAATACCGTACAGTGCCCCGAAATAATGCGCATCATGGGCGATACCGTCCCCTCCCCTCTTGCTCATGTACCACTCATAGGCCAAGTACAGCCCGCCGAAGATCCAAGCCGCCAGCGGAATGGGCAGGAAAATGAGCATCAGCTTGGTATCCGGATGCAGCAGGATGAAGGAGAACACCACGGCCGAGGTGGCACCGGAGGCGCCCACCGCACGATAGGCCGGATCGTGCCGGTGCTTGTAATACCCGGGGAGCGAGCTCAACACGATACCGCCCAGGTACAACACCAAATAAGGAAGCCAGGGCGAACTGCCGGTGATCTGCGCGTAAGCCTGCTCCACCGCAGTGCCAAACATCCACAGCACGTACATGTTCACCAGCAGGTGCAGCATGCCCCCATGCACGAACCCGTGGGTAATGAACCGGTACCAGTCGCGTTGTTCATGGATGATGAACGGTTGGAACAGCAAGCGTGAAAACAACGCCATATTGTTCAGTGCGGCCATTGAAACCACCACCGTAACGGCGATGATCACCAGGGTGATGGACATGGGCGAAAGATAGCCCCGCGCCCCGGTCGGCAAGCCCCGCCTGCCCCCCAATGTCCGACAAGCCCGTAACGAGCAGGCCCCCCAAGCGGGTGCTCGGAGGGCCGGAACCTGTAGGAGTAGCGCGAGAGTGACTTGAACACTCGACCTCAGGATTATGAATCCTGCGCTCTAACCAGCTGAGCTACCGCGCCAATTCGGGCGGCGAATATAGCGCGCCCCAGGATGTCGGTGGCGTAGCGGCCCACTTGCACGCCAAGTGTATCTTCTTATCTTTCCCCGCAACCCCGAAAAATTGTCCCGCCCATGGCGCATCAAGCAAAGAAATCCAAGAGCAAAGCAGCAAAAACAGGCAAGGGTGTGGCCAAGGGCAAGCCGAAGACGGCCAAGGCCATGCCTGTGCGAAAGGCAATGGACAACAAAGGGGCAGCCAAGGCCCCCGCAAGCACCAAGAAGGCCCAACCGGCCACGCCCAAGAAGCGGGCCACCGGCACGGCCAAGAAGTCTCCGGCGAAGAAAGCTACAGCGAAAAAGACGTTGATCAAGAAAACAGCGGCCAAAAACAAGGTGGCGAAGAAGGTCCCCGCGAACAAGGCCCCGGTCAAGAAAACTTCGCCCAAGAAGGTGGCTCTTGCCAAGGCACCAGTGGGCGGAAAGGCGGCAAAGAAGGTGGCGCCAACAAAGCCCCAAGTGAAGAAGGCACCGCTTAAGACACCGAACGCCACAAAAGCCCCGGTGCACAAACACCTGCAACGGCGATCTCCCGCCGGGAAGTCGGCCCATCAAGCGCCGGCCAAGGTGGTACCGGCACCGAAGCCCGCACCGCTTGCCCCGAAAGCCTTGAAGCAACGTTACCAGTTGGAGTTCTACCTCAATGCTTCACAGGCTTCCTTATATGAACTGATCAGCACTCCCAGCGGGTTCAGCGAGTGGTTCTGCGATGATGTGGACATGCAGGAGAACAGGTACACCTTCAAATGGGGGGATGAGCAGGAACAGGCGGACTGCATCAGCCAGCGCTACGGGGAAAGCATCCGCTTCCGCTGGGTGGAAGACCTGGAGGAGGACCCCGCCGCCTATTTCGAGCTGCGGATACGGATCGACGGCATGACCAATGAAACCTGCCTAGTGGTGACCGACCATGCCTGGCCGCAGGACCTGATGGAGGAAAAAGCCCTTTGGGAAGCCCAGGTACAAACCCTGATCCGGGTGCTGGGCGCCTGACCTGGTGCAAGACCCCGTGCCCGGTTGTGCCCATGCCGGGCCCGGGGCGATCTTTGCACACCGTGCATGAAACGTTTGCACCGCATGATCATCGGGGTCTACTGGGGCCCCTTGTTCGTTACCTTCCTCATCGTGCTCTTCCTCTTCAGCATGCAATGGCTGTGGAAATGGGTGGATGACTTAATGGGCAAGGGCCTGCCGTGGGACGTATTGGCCAAGTTGATCGCCTACGCCACCTCGGCCTTCGTTCCCGCGGTATTGCCTTTGGCCGTGCTGCTGAGCTCGATCATGACCATGGGCGGATTGGGCGAGCGCTCCGAACTGACCCCCATGCGCTCCGCAGGCCTGGGCCTGTTCCGCATTCTGTCACCTTTGGTGGTCTTCGTGCTTGGCCTGGCCCTGTTCTCCTTCTACTTCAGCAACAATGTCCTGCCGGTGGCCAACCTCAAGTTCCAAAGCCTGCTGTGGGACGTTACCCGCGCGAAGCCCGCGCTGAACCTGCGGCCCGGCGTGTTTTACAACGGCATAGACGGCTTCTCCATCCGGGTGGGCGGAAAGGATGATCGCACCGGCGAGCTCAGCGACGTGCTGATCTACGATCACCGCAAGCCGTTCCAGGCCAACCGCACCGTGCTGCGCGCCGAAAAAGGGACCATGGGCCGCAGCACCGACAACCGCTTTCTGGTGCTGGTCCTTGAACATGGCAGGACCTACGATGAACAGGGTGAGGGGCCCTCGCACTTGGCCGGCGGGCTGCCGCTGTTGCGCGGGAGCTTCCTGCGGCAGGAAATCCACATGGACCTCTCGGGCATGGGCATGAAACGCACCGACGAGGACCTGTTCAAAGACCACTACAAAATGCTCACCTTGGGCCAGCTGGCCTATGTGGAAGACAGCCTGCGGAAGCGGTTGCAAGAGCGGGCCGACGACCAGGAACGACAGATCAAGGAAGGGCTATTCCCCATGCGGGACAAGGGCCCCACCGGTACGCCGGGCCATGGCGGCGGCCTGTACGTTGATACCCCGGAAAAGGCCGCGCCTACCGCCTGGTACCCGATCGCTGCGGAGCAGGTGCGCCAAACCATCCAGGAACTGGACCGCATGGCCCTTGAGCAGGCGGACCGCAAAAGGCAGATCGCCAAATTCCAGGTGGAGTGGCACCGCAAACTGGTGCTGGCCGGGGCATGCATCGTGTTCTTCTTCATCGGGGCGCCATTGGGCGCCATCGTGCGCAAGGGTGGCATGGGCCTGCCCGCCATCATTGCCATCCTCTTCTTCCTGGTCTTCCACATCCTGAGCTATTCAACTGAACAGATGGTGAAGGCCGGTGATCTGCCCGCGTGGCCCGGCATGTGGATCAGTACCTTGGTCCTGCTCCCGATCGGCATGTTCATCACCTGGAAAGCCGCAACCGACAGCCCCTTGTTCGACCGCGATGCGTATGATCGCATCCGGGAGCGGATCCGCCCACGTTCCAAGCCCCGCCATGCGCATCCTGCAATTGTGCCATAAGCCGCCCTACCCGCCCATCGACGGCGGCACCAAGGCCATGCACAACATCACGCGCGGCCTGCTGGAAGCCGGCCACCAAGTGAAGGTGCTGTGCATCAGTACGGCCAAGCACCCCTTGAAGGTGGCGGCCATCCCCGCGGCGTACCGCAAGCAAACGGCCATTGAGGGGGTGTTCGTGGACACCGCCCTGAACGTCGTGGACGCCTTCACCGACCTGGTGACCGCCGACAATTACAACATCAGCCGGTTCTTTTCCCCGGACATGGACATTCGGCTGATCCAATTGCTCTCCCAGGAATCCTTTGACATCATCCATTTGGAGAGCTTGTTCGTCACCCCTTACATCCCCACCCTGCGCAGGTACTCCAAGGCCCCCATCGTGCTGCGCTCGCACAACATGGAGCATGCGATCCAGGAACGCATCGCCCAAGGGGAGCGCAACATCTTCAAGAAACCGTACCGCAAATACCTGGCGCGCCAGCTCAAGCAGTATGAGCAGGACGTGCTCGCGCTGGTTGACGGGGTGGCCGCCATTACCGCAGCGGACGCCGCGCAGATGGAACCGCACGGCAGCCCGTGCCCGATCACGGTGATCCCCTTCGGTGTGTGGCCCGGGGAATATGAATTCCCCGAGCCGGAAGGCCCGCCCATCTTCTTCCATTTGGGCAGCATGGATTGGCTGCCCAACGAGGAAGGCATCCGTTGGTTGTTGCGCCATGTGTGGCCCACTGTGCTGCAAAGCCATCCTGCGGCCAAGCTCCACCTGGCGGGCAACCGCATGCCGCGCGACATGATCCGCGCACGGCTGCCCGGCACCACCGTGGTGGGCCGCGTGCCGGATGCGGACCGCTACATCGCCAAGCGCCATGTGATGCTCGTGCCCCTGTTCAGCGCGGGAGGCATGCGCGTGAAGATCATTGAGGGCATGGCCATGGGCAAGTGCATCATCAGCACCACCATTGGGGCCGAGGGCATCAAGCACAAGCCCGGCCACAATATCCTGATCGCCGATACCGCAGCGGAATTCATCGCGCAAATGGAGTCCGTGCTGGACAACCCCGGGCTGGCCGGGCAGATCGGGCGGCGGTCCGCGCAATTGGTCAAACAGCAGCACAACAACGTCGAGATCATCAAGGACCTGCTCGCCTTTTATGCCTCCCTGAAGCGGAAATGAAGTTGCTCGTCGTGCTATCCCGGATGCCATACCCCTTGGAAAAAGGGGACAAGTTGCGCGCCTTCCATTTGGTCAAGCGCCTGTCCGAAAAGCATGAAGTATTCCTCTTCTGCCTCAGCGACCAGCGCGTAAAGGCCGATGACGAGGCACACCTCCGGGGGTACTTCAAGCACCTGCACGTGGTGTACATCCCCTGGTGGCGGTTGCTGCTTCGCCTTTGCGCCGCGCCGTTCTCAAGGCTCCCCTTCCAGGTCAGCTATTTCCACCACGGCCATGCCCAGCGGCAACTGGACCGCGTGGTGGCCGAATTCCGCCCCGACCACGTGCTGTGCCAGCTGGTGCGCACCACCGAATACGTGAGGCATCATTACCAGTTGCCCAAAACGCTGGATTACATGGACACCCTGAGCAAGGGCATGGAACGCAGGGCGGAAACAGCGCCCTTCCCCTTCAGCGCGGTGCTGCAAGCCGAAACTCGCAGGTTGATCGGCTACGAGAACCTGATGTTCGACCTGTTCGACCACCAGGTGATCATCAGTGCCCAGGACCGCGACCTCCTGTACCACCCGGACCGCCACCAAGTGGTGGTGGTGCCCAACGGGGTGGACAACGAATACTTCGCACCCCAGCGGAAGGAAAAAACACATGACCTGCTCTTCACGGGCAACATGAACTATCCGCCCAACATCGACAGCGTACTGTTCCTGGTGCAGCGCGTGCTGCCCCTGGTGCAGGCCAAACGCCCCGGCACCACGCTGCTCATCGCGGGGGTAGACCCCGGCCAGCGGATCCTTCGGTTGGCAGCGGCCCACCCGGAGGTGACCGTAAGCGGCTGGATGAAGGACATCCGTCAGGCCTATGCCTCGGCACACGTCTTTGTGGCCCCGATGCAACTGGGCACCGGCCTGCAGAACAAGTTGCTCGAGGCCATGGCCATGGGCATGCCCTGCGTATCGTCGGACCTGGCCAACAATGCGGTGGGCGCCAGTCCGGGTACCTCGATCCTCATCGGCCATGAGCCCCAGGAATACGCCGACCATATCCTGCGCCTCTTGGAAAATCCCCAGGAAAGGGATGCCCTTGCACACCATGCCCTGCAATTCGTCCGCAGTTCCTTCAATTGGGAATCCGCTGCCAACCTGTTGGACGGCCTGATGTTCGGCCCTTCCCTACCGGCGGCGCAAACCGAAGGCCCAAACCATGCATCCGCAAGCATGGGCCCGGTGGCCCGGTAAGGCCGCCATGGAAAGGGCGGGGGCATTGGCGTAAATTTGCACGCGCCCCCAACGGGCGGCAGGAAAACATGGGCGACACGGAGTTTGACAGCATTGAAAGCGCCATCGCCGATATCCAGGCGGGAAAACTGGTGATCGTGGTGGACGATGAAGACCGCGAGAACGAAGGCGACTTCATCACGGCGGCGCGCAATGCCACCCCCGAGGTGGTCAACTTCATGGCCACCCATGGGCGCGGCCTCATTTGCGCCCCGCTCACCGAGGAGCGCTGCACCCAGTTGGGCCTCGACCTGATGGTGCACGATAACACGGCGCTGCACCAAACGCCCTTCACCGTAAGCGTGGACCTGCGCGGGCACGGCACCTCCACCGGCATCAGCGCCAGTGACCGCAGCAAGACCATCCTCTCCTTGATCGACCCGGCCACCACTCCCGCCGATCTGGGCCGGCCGGGCCACATCTTCCCCCTGAAGGCCCGCAATGGCGGCGTGCTGCGGCGCGCCGGGCATACCGAGGCCACCGTGGACCTGGCCCGATTGGCCGGACTGGAGCCTGCCGGGGTGCTGGTGGAGATCATGAACGCCGACGGCACCATGGCCCACCTGCCGGAATTGCGCGAGGTGGCCCGCCGGTTCAACCTCAAGCTGATCACCATCGCCGACCTGGTGGCCTACCGCATGCGCACCGAGCGGTCGGTGGAACGCATCGTGGAGGTGAACATGCCCACCGACTACGGCGATTTCCACTTGGTGGCCTACCGGCAGAAGGACACCGGCGAAGAGCACCTGGCCTTGGTAAAGGGAACCTGGAAGCCGGAAGATGCCGTGCTGGTACGCATGCACAGCAGCTGCCTCACGGGCGATATTTTCGGGAGCCGCCGGTGCGATTGCGGCCCGCAGTTGCACGCCGCCATGGAAATGATCCAGCGCGAAGGCCGGGGCGTGGTGGTGTACATGCAGCAGGAGGGGCGCGGGATCGGCCTGGTGAACAAGTTGAAGGCGTACAAATTGCAGGAGCAGGGCGCGGACACGGTGGAGGCCAACTTGATGCTGGGCTTCTCCATGGATGCCCGCGACTACGGCGTGGGTGCGCAGATCCTGCACGACCTGGGCGTGCGCAAGATCCGCCTGCTGACCAACAACCCCAAGAAGCGCAGCGGCCTGATCGGTTATGGGCTGCAGATCACCGAGAACGTGCCCATCCAAATAGCGCCCAACGAGTACAACCACAAGTACCTGCTCACCAAGAAGCTGAAGATGGGCCACGAGCTGGACGTGTGAGGCGAAACCCGCGGGCAGGCCCCGTCAACCCCTGGTTCGTCAGGGCTTCTTCCGGCGGAACATCCGGCCCAATTTGTGGAAAAACTCCTTCCAGGTATTGAATTCCTGGCGATAGGCCAACCCCACCCCTTGGGTGGTGTGTGCCTGGTCCACCATGTTCAGGTTGCGGTCATTGCTTTGGCTGAACGCCTTGAAGCGGAGCCTGCCATCCTGGGTGATGCTGTATTCCGCGGAAAAATCGCCGATCAGCGAATTGGCTCCCTGGGCGGTGCCGCCGGTGCCGTAGGCTACGCCCACATTGGTGTTCAGCTGAAGGCGGTCGTTGAAGATGGCTGTACTGACGGCCACCTCCACTTCATCCTGCGAGATGGCATCACCGGTGCGCCAGTTCACCCCAAGATCGAGGTTGCTGCTGAACGAACTGAGCCAGTTGCTCACCTGGTTGCTCAGTAGTTCGGTGCCCGTGGCCGAGGTGGCCCCGCCCAGGCCGCCCCCCTGCGATGAAGCCGTGGCCGCATCACTGGGCAGGAAGCGGTTCAGCACGATCAGCGCGAACACCTGCTTGTTCAGGTCGTCCGTGGTGGCCAACGCACTGTTCACCTGGGTGCGCACGGCTTCGTCCACCGTGGGCAGTTTCACCTCGAAACCGATGTCGGGGTTCATCAGCTTCTGCGACAGGTGCATGTGCACTTCCACGGGGAAGCGTTTCTTGTAGGCCTCGGTGCGCAAGGCCGGGGGAATCACGTCGAACAGGCTGGTGCGCAACCGGTACACCGCGCCCACGTTGATGATGGCATCGAAGGGGTCCCCGTACCAGGTGATGTGGCCGCCGGGCTCCACGCCGAAGCGCTTGTTCACCAGGTTGCGCAAGGTGAACAGGTAGTCGCCGTCCACCAGTTCCACGTCGCCGTTCATGCTGAAATCACCGGAGGGCGTCACCGTCATCGCCAAGTTGCCGCTGCCCCTGCCCCGCATGATGTCGCCCACGGTGGGGTCGAAGATCAGCTCGAAACGGGCCTGCGGGGTGACCGCCACCTTCATGTCCAGCCTGATGCCGCTGAGGTCCACGTTTTCCTCATGCTGCCGGTCCGTACTGCCCAGTTCGGTGAAGTGCACGAACGGAATGCCTCCCACCTCTTGGCTGGCCCCCAAGGGGAAATGGATGTCGGTGCCCTCGCCGGTGGCGGCATCCACGTTGATCTCCAGGTTGTCCGTGTAGCCGCTGATGCCAAGCATCCCGGTAGCGTATGCCTTTCCGTAATACAGTTCGTTGTTGTTCGCGTCCGTGTCCAGCACCTTCAGCCCGGCCATGTCCATGTTCACGTCGAAGTTCCAATCCCTGAGGCCGTGATGGATGACCGTTCCGTTGGCAACGCCCCAATTGCCCTCGTCGTCCAACAGCTTCACCTGGTCGATGGCGAACATGTCGGGCAGGATGTTCACCCGGTGGGTGAAGTGGTAGGAGGTGTTCAGGTAGTCGATCCGCAAGCCCGCGTCCTCCAGGTCGGCATAGCCGTTGAGCTGCGGTTCATCCAGGCGGCCGGTAACGCTGACCTGGCCACTGACCTTGCCTTGGATGTTTCCGATGGAGGAGGGCAAATAGGGATCGATGAAGCGCAGGTCGAAGCGGTCCATGCTCAGGCGCAGGGCCAATTGCTGTTCCGCCCCGGGCTCAATGCGGCCGGTGAAGTCGAATGCGCGCAGATCGCCCCGCTGCAACGATCCGTTCACGTCGATGCTCTTCCCTTCTTCCCTGTAGGTTGCGGCAAAGCGAAGGTCGCCCACCTGGTGGTTTTCCACGGCCAGGCTGTCCACGCACAGATAGCTCAGCAGGTAGGGTTCGTTGTACAGGTTGAACAACCGGCCGTCGCCGCTGATCAGGCCGTGCACCACCGGGCCGTTGTACAATGGCTTGAGGTTTTCGCTGCGCACGTCCAACAATTCAAAGGACAGTGCTTGGGCCGGGTTGCGGCCGATGGTGCCGCCCAAGCCCACGAACTGGTCGCCGTTGTGCAGCACCAAGGTGTCCAGCACGATGGTGGTGCTGTCCACCTGGATGCGTGCGGTAAGGTCGTTGTGCCAGACGCCCTGGCCCAGGTCCACGCTGCTGGGTTCCAGCTCAATGCTGAAGGATGAAGGCCCCTGCACCAGGGCGTTGAGGTTGATGGTGCCCTGAACGCCCCCACTGCTGCCGGCCCACTTGGCGGCGAGGCCCACCTCATCCTGGTAGGCCTTGCCGGTGATGTAAAGGCCACTGAGCGCAATGCTGTCCAAAGCCACCTGTCCGATCCCTTCGGCGCTGAAGGCCAGCAGGTCCATGGTTTTGCCCATGGTGAGGTGCAGCGAATCCGCACCAAACCCGCCAAAGGCGAATGCGGGCAGGCGGGCATCCAGCGCAAGATCGAAGTTGCGGCTGTCGAACCGCCCGGACACCCCGGCCCCGTCGCCCACTTTCATGCCCGGCAGCACTAGGTCCAACACCGGCTGGGGATGTTTCAGAACGGCCGTGAACGAAAAGTTCTGGGGCTTCTGGTCATATTCCACCTTGGCCGACAGCGAGGGGAAGACGCTGAACAGGGTGCTTTGCAATGCTTCGGGAAGATGGGTGGGCAGGAAGGGGCCCTGCACTTTCGCATCGGCCACGGTGCTCACCAGCTCCAGCACGGGCACGTTGCCGTCGTGACGCGCTTCCAAGGAAATGTCGCCCAGGTCCAGGTCCACGGTATCGTGGCAATAGCTTACCTGCCGCATGTGCAGCCTGCCCTGCAGGCTGTCAGGCGCCAGCAGGCCCTTGGCGTCCACCCTCATCTGCAGGTCGCTGTATCCCGCCCCCCCGATGAGGCCCAAGGCCCGCAGGTCCATGCGGTGCACATCGGCAACAAAATCCACCTCGGGCCACCGCCCGCGCAGGTCCGCAAGCCCGTTGAAATCAAGCAACAGCTTCGGGTCGTTGCAGTGTAGTTCGCCATTGAAGAGGTTCTTCTCCAGCTTGCCGTTCAGCGCGATGTTGCGGATGGTGTAGTGCTCCAGGCCCAGCTCGGGCACCTCCCCGTCGATCTCGGCTTCCAACGAGCCGGCATCCCGGCCGTGCACGGACACCTTTACGTCCATGGCGATCCTCCGCAAGGCCGGGCTGCCCAGCACCTGCCCCAGGTCGAACCCGCCCGTGGCCAACTTCCCCTTGAGGTCGAACATGCCCGAGGTGGTATCGCGCTCGTAGGAGATGTCGCTTTGCACGGTGCCCAGCGCCGTGGAGATCGTGCCATAGGTGGTGAAGGAATTCATAAACCCGGTGAAGTTCCCGGCGAACGTGATCGGGCCCGCCCGCTGCACTTCTGCCGGCACTTGCAAAGTCCCGCCCCGCTTGAACGGGGGCATGGGGAGCTGGCCCAGGTCCTTCGGGTCGGCCACCGCGCGTTCAGCATCCAACACGATGAAGGTGTTCGCGAAATCGGGCAGCCCGGTCATTTCCACATCCCCCTTGAAGTAGGACCTCCCGCCGGTCCGGAGGTCCATGTCCCGGCCTTTCAAGCTGTTCACCCGGCCATTCACTTGGCCGCTGAGTTCAATGACGTGATCCACCCCTTCGAGGTCCGGGGCGAATAGGGCCACATCGGCGAACTGCAACCGGGAACGGTGGAACCGGCCCTCCATGAACACTTTGGAGGTGAACTCACTGAAATCATCGTAATCCTTCGTCCGCAGGTCGATGTCGCCGCTGATGTTGCTCCCGGTGCTTCCCATGCGCTGCGGGCCGGTGACCAAGTGCAGGCCGGTGAACTTCACCCCGGCGGGTGATACACGGGCCTTTCCTTGCAGGGTGTCCACCACCAAGCCACTGTGGTCGGTGAGGCTCAACCCGGCAAAGGTGAACAGGATCGAATCCCCTGTCACCAGCAGGTCCCGTCCACTGATCTTCGCCGTGGCGATGTCTACGTGGGACAGGTCCACGCCGAAGGGGATCGGTGCGTAGTGGTCATCATGGAAGGAGAAGTGGAGTTCCCTGACATCCACCTGCCCGCACCGGACGGTCCATGGCGCGGAGGGCTCTTTCTGCGCCGTCGGCGCAGCAGACAGCTTGTTGAGCAGCTCCGTGAGGTTGCTGTGCGCTTCATCCGCCGCCCGGGCCAAGGCAAAGCGCGCACGGTGCAGCTCCACGCGGCGCACTTGTACCAGGTGCCTCTTGGCATGCACCCGCAAGCCCCGCACCCAGATCTCGTCGGCGGCGATCAGCGTATCGCCCTTGAGGTCCTCCACCAGCACGCCGTGCAACCTGTTGGGGCCGAAAAGCCTCAGTTCCACGCGCCCGATGCGGAACCGGGCCCCGGTATCCTCGCTGAGCATGGCGGCCAAGCGCTGAGCCAGCTCGGTTTGCACTACGGGCAGCAGCAAGGCCACCCCGGCGGCGCCCAGCAGCACACACAGCACCAGCACCACGCGGATCACGCGGCGGCTCGTGCGCCAGGGTCTGATCACCTTGTGTATTTTACCGGCCATGCCACAGGCTTCCGCGCATATCAGCGATCTTCGTGCCTGATCGCGGCCAAATTAACCTTGCCCGTCCCCTCCTGTGCATCCGGTGATCCTCGGTATTGAAAGCTCTTGTGATGAGACCGCCGCCGCAGTCATGGCCGGCGGGCTGCTTCGCTCCAACGTGGTGGCCTCCCAAGAAGTGCACGCCAAGTGGGGCGGGGTGGTGCCCGAACTGGCCAGCCGCGCCCACCAGGAACACATTGTGCCCGTGGTGCGCGAAGCCTTGGATGCGGCCGGCATTGCCGTGAAGGACTTGGATGCCGTGGCCTTCACGCGAGGCCCCGGCCTGATCGGCGCCCTGTTGGTGGGGGCCTGCTTCGCGCGGTCCATGGCCCAGGCCCTGCGCGTCCCCCTGTTGGCCGTGGACCATGTGCAGGCGCACGTGATGGCCCATTTCATCCGCGATGGCGAAGACCGGCCAAGGCCCTCGTTCCCGTTCCTCAACCTCACCGTCAGCGGTGGCCACTCCCAATTGGTGCTCGTCCGCTCGCCGCTGGACATGCAGGTGGTGGGGCGCACCTTGGACGATGCCGCCGGCGAAGCCTTCGACAAGGGCGCCAAGGTGCTGGGCCTGCCCTACCCGGGCGGCCCCTTGGTGGACCGGAATGCCCGTTCGGGGGATGCCCTCCGCTTCGCCCTTCCAAAACCCGCCATCGAAGGACTGGACCTGAGCTTCAGCGGCATCAAGACCGCGTTCGTTGCCTTGGTGAACCGCGAGGAATTGCGCCAACCGGGCTTCAAGGAAACCGAACGCGCCGATCTGTGCGCCTCGCTTCAACATGCCATCATCGACCACCTGATGGCCAAACTGCGGCGCGCCATACGCGAACTGGGCGTGAACCAGGTGGGCATTGCCGGCGGCGTGGCTGCCAACAGCGGACTTCGCCTGCGTTTGGCCGAGCTGGGACGCCGGGAAGGAGTGGACGTGTTCGTGCCGCCCATGGCCTACTGCACCGACAATGCCGCCATGATCGCCATGGCCGGCCACCACCTGCTGGAAGCCGGGCAGTTCGCCCCCCTGGACGTGGTGCCCGTGCCCCGCACCCATTGACACCGGAACAGTGGACTAACTTTGCGCAGCATGACCAATGCACGCTCCCCACTTCTCCTGTCCGGCCTGCTATGCCTGTCGATGTCGGTCATGGCGCAGGATGCCCGGTTACTGGTGACCGAAGGGGACAGCCTGCTAGCGGCCGCCAGCCCGGCCAAGGCCATGGCCAAATTCAACGCGGCGGTGCAATTGTCGCCCTCCGCGGATACCTATGCCGCCCGCAGCAGCGGCTGGTACTACATGGGCAAGTACGACAAGTTCCTGGAAGACGTGCGCAATGCCTTGGACCGGGACAGCCTGAACGTGCGCGCCAACCACCTGCGTGCACTCCATGCACTGCGCACCAACGACAACCCGGCCGCCATCCACTTTGCCACCCGGGCCATCGAGGGTAGCGCCAACAAGGAGCAGCACCTGCGCGCCATGATCGTGCGCGGTGAGGCGGAAGCCGCGCTGGGCATGACGGACAAGGCCATTGCCGACCTCTCGGCCGGGCTGGAAGAATGCCGGCCCGAGGACACCGAGGCAATGAAGATGCTGGCCAGGCTGTTGGATGCGGCCAATGACCCGGCGGGAAGCCTGGCGATGCTGGAAAAGCTCTGTGAGATGGAACCGGGCGACATCGGCAACTGGAGCAACAGAGGATTTGAACTGATCCGCCTCGAACGCTTTCAGGAAGCCGTGGACGTGCTGGACCGCGCCCTGAAGCTGGACAAGGACGAACCCGTGGTGCTGAGCAACAAGGCCTATGCCGTGCTCAAGTTGGGACGACCGGACGAAGCCTTTACCTTGGTGAGCCACAGCCTGCGCTCGGACAAGGCCAATCCGTACGCCTTGCGTACCCGGGCCCTGATCTATTTACGCAAGGGTGAACGCGGGAAGGCGTGCGACGACCTTACCCTCGCCAAGGCCATGGGCGGCGCACCCGAAGTGGATGCCTTGGTGAAGGAGCATTGCGCCGGCCTGCCCACCAAACCGTAACTGCCACAACCACTGCGTGCACAAGCCCCTGCCAGCAAATTCGTAGTATTGGCACCCGATCAAAAAAATAACATGAACCTGCTTTGCCCCACCGACCTGAGCTTGGCGGCTGACATTGCCCTGAGCTATGCCGGACACATTGCTAAACATGCTTCCGGTGAGATCACCCTGTTCCATGCACTGGCCAAGAAAGAGGCGGCACCCGACGATACCGCCTTGGGCAAGGCCCATGAGGCGAACTTGGGGCAGTTGGCCACTGCAGGCGTGAAGGTGCACCAAGTGCTGCGGGCAGGTCCTTTCATGAAGGAGATCGCCGCCGAATCCGCCAAGGGCCACAGCTTGGTGGTGATGGGCACCCATGGTGTGCGCAGCCTGCGGCAGGAGATCCTGGGCTCCGACATGCTCCGGTTGGTACGCTCCGTGGCCGCTCCTTCGTTGGTGGTGCAAGCCTATTCGCCCCGCCAGGTGCGGATGAAGAAGATCCTGATGCCCGTGGCCGCACATGACGACATTTCGCCCCTACTGAGCACGGTTTGCACCTTGGCCAGATCTTGCGGCTCCGAAGTGGAGGTCTACCAGCAGCTGGTGGAGGGGCAATCCACCAGCAACCAGCTCCTGCTAAACAAGCAGCAGATGCTGGAGCGCCTGAAGAAGGAAGGCATTCCCTACAAGGAGGTGAATGAGCCGGTGGAGAAGTTCTACGAGGGCTTCGTGTTGCGCACCATCCGCTACGCGCGCAACAACAACGTGGATTGCATCGCCATCATGGCACAAGCCAGCGGCGAGCACAAGAAGATCGCTGACAAGGAAAAGCAGGAACTGCTCACCAACGAGCTGGGCGTGCCTGTGCTGTGCGCGGTGTAGCGTTTGTTCACATCACACGGACCCGCCGCCGTTCCACCAATGCGCGGAAGGCCGGGGACATGGCCGCCATGTCGCCCACATCCACGCGGATGGGCAGGTCACTATCGCTCAGGTCTTGATCCAGCACCGCCAATGTGCGCAGGTCGATGCGGCGGCCGGCATCAATGGCCAGGTCCAAGTCGCTGAACTTACGGGCCGTGCCGCGTACCCTGCTGCCGAACGCCCAAACGGACGCGCCCGGAAGGTGCTTCCGCAGGATGGGGAGCAGCATTTCCCAATGGCGTTGCTCCAGGTCAAGCTGAACGGTTGCTGAGCTCATCCAATAGTTTTCGGGCCTGTGGCACGAATGCCTTGGCTGCCAAGTAGGTCTCCTCCGCCTTGCTTGCGTTGTAGTTGTGGCTGGTGAGGTTCCGGGCCTTCTGAAAGGAGAACCAGCGCTCAGGGTCATCGATCAAGCCCCTGCGGGCCGCTTCCCTGAACAATTCCCTTCTGCCCAACAGGTCCGCATCCCCGGCTTCCATTAATACTAACTGGCGGCGCATCATCTTCCAGTACAGCTCAAAAGTGTACTCAAACCGCTGGATGCATCCATCACGCTCCAAGTCGTTCGCCGGCACTGTTGGCGAACGCCTCTTCCAAGCGCAAAACCGCATTCAACAAACTGGACAGGTCCAAGCGTTCCGGATCCATGGTTGCGAAGATAAATGCCTGCACCTACTTCGCTGTGCCAAGGCTCCTTATGCAGCGCCTTGTCACTCCAGCCCCAGGTCCATCTGTTTGCCGGGCTTGTAACCGATGATCGGGTCGTCCGGTGAGCGGTCTTCCTTGGCCGGTTTCTCCACCTTGTGGCTCTTGCGGAACTCCTCCATGGGCGAACGCTCCAGGCCTTCAGCTTCAGGTGGCGGCAGGTGGCCGATCTCCTCCTCCGTGATCAGCATATGCTGTTGTTCCTCCAGCTCGGGCGTCATCACGGTGAACACGTCGCCGGTAAGCTTCAGGTCCTTCACCTTGAAGGGCGTAAGCCGGTTGCCGATGGCCTTGATGCCTTTCACGGCGATGAATGCCGTGAGATTGACTTCTTCGTCGGGCCGGTCGTTGCTGCGCTTGTCGAAGGCCACGTGCAGCATGGTGCCGGGCACCAGGGTGTGCAGCACCAGCTTGCTCTCCGGGTGCTCGGTGATGAACAGTACGGGATCACGCGCGGCCTCGGGCAGGAAACGCTTCACGTTGTACTGCTGCTTCTCCCCATCCCAGTACACGGCGGTGATGGGCATTTCCGGGTCCCACTTCACGATGGTGAGCGCTTCGTCCGGGAAGTGCGTGCCCAGCGCGAAGGGAAACAGTTGATAGTGGCCGGTGGAGAGGATCGCGAGGATCTTGTCCTCCCCGCTGAAGCGGCCGAGGTAGCGCCCGTGGCCGGCTTCGTTGAGGCGGCGCACAGTGTCATCGAACCAGATGGGGATGGCGCCGAGCGTGCTGCCGCCGCGTTCCTTCTGCACCACCTTGTGTACAATATGGCGCGTGAGCAAGTTGCCCTTGCTGCCACGGCCTTTCACGGCCAGTGCTCCGAAGTCCACGTCGAACTGCGTTTTGCGCAGGTTGGGGCGCGGGCGCAGGTTGATGCGCACCACTTCCGAGGCGCCGTCCGGGTTGGCGGTGAAGTAGAGCACCTTGCTGCCTTTGCTACCGTTAGTGAGGTCGTACTCCTTGTCGCGCGTGATGCCGGTGACGGCAAAGCGCTTCATGTAGCTCGGCCCCTGCGATCCGTCCTGGTAGATCAGGTGGTAGATGGTGCGCTCATCCCCCTTCTTCCACACGGCCGCGTGCAGCACGCCCTTGCCCACGAATTTCTTATCCGCCACCTTGGTCACCAGCATGGTGCCGTCGGCGCGGAACACGATGATGTCGTCGATCTCCGAGCATTCGTCCACCTGCTCGAAGCTGCGCAGGCTCCAGCCGATGAAGCCTTCCCCGCGATCGAGGTAGAGCTTCTTGTTGGCCACGGCCACTGCGGTGGCCACGATGGTGTCGAAGGCGCGCAGTTCGGTCTTGCGTTCGCGGCCAGCGCCATACTTGCGCTTGAGTTCCTTGAAGTAGTCGATGGCGTAGTCCACCAGTGCATTGAGCTTGGCTTGCACGTCGCCCAGTTGCTCCTCCAAGCCCTTGATGTGTTCATCGGCTTTGAAGCTGTCGAACTTGCTGATGCGCTTGATGCGGATCTCCGTCAATCGCACGATGTCCTCTTCGGTCACCGCACGGCGCAGCTCTTTCACGTAGGGCTTCAAGCCCTTGTCGATGAAGCTGATCACCTGTTCCCAGGTCTCGGCCTCCTCGATCTTGCGATAGACCTTCTTCTCGATGAAGATGCGCTCCAGGGAGGCGAAGTGCCACTGTTCCTCCAGCTCGCGCTGCTTGATCTCCAGCTCCAGCCTCAACAGCCGCAGCGTGTTCTCCGTGCTGGCCCTCAGCAGTTCGTTCACGCTCACGAAGCGCGGTTTGTCTCCTTGGTCCGGGCCCGAACCGGACTCGATCACCACGGCATTGGGCGCGATGCTCAGCTCGCAGTCCGTGAAGGCGAAGAGCGCGTCGATGGTGTTGTCCGGTGAGACGCCCGCTGCCAAGTGGACCACGATCTCCGCGTTGGCGGCCGTGTTGTCCTCAATGTGGCGCACCTTGATCTTGCCCTTGTCGTTGGCCTTGATGATGCTGTCGATGAGGCTGCTGGTGGTGGTGCCGAAGGGGATCTCGGAGATTACCAAGGTCTTGTTGTCCTCCTTGCGGATGCGCGCCCGGCAGCGGATGCGCCCGCCGCGCCGGCCTTCGTCGTAGTTGTCGGCATCGGCCAGGCCGGCCGTGGGGAAGTCGGGCAGCAGCTTGGGGTTCTTGCCCTTGAGCACGGCGATGCTGGCGTCGATGAGCTCGTTGAAGTTGTGCGGCAGCACCTTGCAGCTCAGGCCCACGGCGATGCCCTCGCCGCCCTGCGCCAGCAGCAGCGGGAATTTCACCGGCAGGAACACCGGTTCCTTGTTGCGGCCGTCATAGCTGCTTTGCCACTCGGTGGTCTTGGGGTTGAAGACGACATCGTTGGCGAACTTGCTGAGGCGCGCCTCGATGTAGCGGGGCGCGGCAGCGCTGTCGCCGGTGAGCGTGTTGCCCCAGTTGCCCTGGCAGTCGATCAGCAGGTCTTTCTGGCCCAGTTGCACCAGTGCGTCGCCGATGCTGGCGTCGCCGTGCGGGTGGTACTGCATGGTGTGGCCGATGATGTTGGCTACCTTGTTGTAGCGCCCGTCGTCCAGCACCTTCATGCTGTGCAGGATGCGGCGCTGCACGGGCTTCAGGCCGTCGTACAGCGCGGGCACGGCGCGCTCCAGGATCACGTAGCTGGCGTAGTCCAGAAACCATTCGCGGTACATGCCGCTCACGCTGAAGGTGCCCGCCTGGCCGGTGCCGGGAACGCCTTCGGGGGATGCGGCACCGTTGCCGCCCGTCTCATCAACGTCGTCGTTCAATTGTTCTTCGGGTTCGTCGCTCATGGAATTTCCGCGTTGGGCGGAAGGGAAAGGTCAGTATGTTCGTGCAGGGCGATGCCGTGGACCGCCATGGCGGTAAAATTAGCCCCCCTGAGGGCTGGCCAAGCATGGGGGGATCTCAATTTTACCCACATACCGGGGGCTCCTGCCGTCACGGCCCGAACTTCCTGCTGGGCTCGCGGCTGGTGTGGCGTACCTGGTAGATGTAGATGGTGTTTCCTTCCACCTCGTACACCACGCGGCACTTCAACTTGTGCAGTGGCACATGGCGGTACGCATACTTGCGGACCTGATGGCCGAAAGGGTTGGCAAGGATGGTCTTGTAGCACTCGGTCAAGGCTTCCAGAAAGCGGTTTCCGCTACCCTTGCCTTGGTTCTTCTCCCGATAGAGATAGATTTCACTTCCTTGTGAACGTTTGGTGCGGCCTCCAGGCGGTACCTCATCGGCACTCCGCCGCGATCAACCGTTGGATCTCCGCCATGGACTCCTTCTCGGTGAGAAACTTCACTTCGCCACGCAGCCGCTTGGCCCTCATATCCTCGAACGCTGCATATTCCTCATCCGTGATGTCGTCACCATCGCCCGCCATGACCTCCGGAAACGCTCTACGCAACATCGTTGCGATCCGTTTGATGACGGCTTCGTCCTTGACGCTGGCCAAACGTTCCATCAGTTCCAGTTTGATCGCCGCGCTTGTCATGTGACCGTGAATTGACCAGTAAAGTTGGGCAAGGCCCATTTCTGGCGTGAGCGTCCACGCTCGTGCCTATTCCAGATCAAGTAAGCGCGGCCTTCGACAATTCTGTAGCGCTTGCCTTTGATGGTGAAGGTGGTGGCTTCGCGGTGAAGACACGAGGCGGACGCTCGCGTCAGACAGGAGCCTTCAAAAGGACACAAGCGTGGGTGTCCGTGCCAGACAGGATGCGTGGTGTGCAGCGTGATTCCTACGGCCCCGCCACCGTGCAGTACCGCCACGCCTTCGTCAGTGAGAACTGCACCTTGAGTTGGTAATCGAAACAGTAGGACGTGCCCGCAACCACGTGGTGGTAGCTGTGGTCGCTCGGGGGCGGCAACTCGCTGCCGTAATCGAACACCTGGCCCGTGTTCACCTGGGTGATGTAGAGCGTCCACGTGGTGCCGGCCGGCAGCAGGTCGGAACGGACATGTACCATTTGTTCCACCACGGTGTCCACGGGCATGCCGCCGCTGTATACGATGCGGGTGGTGTCCGAGACGAGTTCGATCAACGCCGGGCCGGTGTAGTCCGGGTCCAGCGGGTTGGAGGTGAGCGCGTTGGGGTCGAGGTCGTCCTTCAGGCAGCCGGAAAGCACGAGCACCAAGGGAACGATGAGATATAGCGCGCGCTTCATCGGGTGAGGTTCCACGTAAGTCCACCCTGCCACGTGCCGCCATCGGGCCCGGGCATCCAACTCAGGCCATCGAAGCGCACCTTCTCCGCATCGTGGAATACGGGCCTGGGCAGTTTCGCGGAGCGTACATACAGGTAGGCAGTGGTGCCAGCAAAGAGCGCAGTGATGCCCGCCGCAACGGCGAACTTGGTGCGGGCCTTGTCGAACTCGTCCTTGTGCGTAGGCATGGTCTCCGTCTTCAGCACGGTGATGGCATGCGGGGATGAGGCCTCATCGTAAGCGGCACGGTCATCGTCCAATTGGTGGTGCGCCTTCTTCATGCCGGCGAACTTGAATGCCGTGTACAACAAAGCGCCGCCGGTGACCACCGCTGGCACCAAGCGCATCACGCGCATGTCCTTGCGGTACTTGTCCAGGTCGCGCTGGTAGACGAGGTACTCGGTGGAATACGGCAAGCGCAACGCGAACGTACTGGTGCCGCTGGGCACGTTGAGGGTGGTGTCCACCACCTTGCGTTGCGGCGCCCAAAAGCTGAAGTGGTGCGGGCCTTCCAACAGCTCCACCTCGCCCTTCTGCAAGGTGAACTGGTGGTCCAGCCGGTACATGAAATTGGCGGGATCGATCTTCAGGTAGAGCGTGCCCGCGCTTTGCGCCATGAGCGCACCACAGGACGCGATCAGGGCGAGGGCCATCGACACGAGCGTGGACGCTCGTGCAAGTGCCTGTTTGAACAACCACCGATGGACACGGATCCACACGGATGAATGCGTGGCCCCATCACGTGGCTGCATTCGGTTCTTATCCGTGTTCATCCGTGTGCATCCGTGGTTCACACTCCGCTGATCCGTGTGCATCCCCTACTCCTCCACTTCGTTCATCTCCAGTTTCTCCGCGATGGAGCGCACCGCGGCCGTCCTCGCCTCCTCGGCACTTTCCTCGGCAATGTCCTTCTCCACTTTCAGGTTGCCGATGATGAATTCCTGCCGCTGCGGGGTGTTCTTGCCCATATAGAAGCCGAGCAGGTCGTTCACCTTGGCGTCCTTGGTGATCACCACCGGCTCTAAGCGGATGTCCGGGCCGATGAAGTGCTTGAACTCGTCGGGGCTGATCTCGCCCAGGCCCTTGAACCGCGTGATCTCCGCGCTCTTGCCCAGCTTGGCGATGGCGCGCTGGCGCTCCTCGTCGCTGTAGCAGTAGATGGTCTCCTTCTTGTTGCGCACGCGGAACAGCGGCGTTTGCAGGATGTACAGGTGGTCATTCTTCACCAGGTCCGGGAAGAACTGGAGAAAGAAGGTCATCAGCAGCAGGCGTATGTGCATGCCGTCCACGTCGGCATCGGTGGCGATGACGATCTTGTTGTAGCGCAGGCCGTCCATGCCGTCCTCGATGTCCAGCGCGGCCTGGATCAGGTTGAACTCCTCGTTCTCGTACACGATCTTTTTGGTGAGGCCGTAGCTGTTCAGCGGCTTGCCCTTCAGGCTGAACACGGCCTGCGTCTCCACGTCGCGGCTTTTGGTGATGCTGCCGCTGGCGCTGTCGCCCTCGGTGATGAAAAGGGTGCTTTCCTCGCGCCGGTCCTCCTTCTTGGAGGCATCGCTGAGGTGGATGCGGCAATCGCGGAGCTTCTTGTTGTGCAGGCTGGATTTCTTGGCGCGTTCTCGGGCCAACTTGCGGATCCCGCTCAGTTCCTTGCGCTCCCGTTCATTGCTGAGGATGCGCTGTTGCAACACCTCGGCGATCTCCGGGTTCTTGTGCAGGAAGTTGTCCAGTTCACGTCCGATGAAGTCCCCCACGAAGGAGCGCATGCTCTGCCCGCCCGGTTCGATCTCCAGGGATCCGAGCTTGGTCTTGGTCTGGCTCTCGAACACCGGTTCGATCACCTTGACACTCACCGCAGCCACGATGCCCGTGCGGCAATCACCGGCCTCCCAGTCCTTCTTGTAGAATTCCTTGATGGTCTTGGCCACGGCTTCGCGGAAGGCGCCTTGGTGCGTGCCGCCCTGTGTGGTGTGCTGGCCGTTCACGAAGCTGTAGTATTCCTCGCCGTAGTGGTTGGCGTGGGTGATGGCCACTTCGATGTCGTCGCCGATCAGGCGGATGATGGGGTACAGCGGCTCGCCGTCCATCTTGGTCTCCAGCAGGTCCAGCAGGCCGTTCTTGCTCTGGAAGCTTCTGGCCGTTGTACTGGATGGTGAGCCCCGTGTTCAGGTAGCAGTAGTTCCAGAGCAAGCGCTCAATGTGCTGATCCCGGAACTGGTAGTTGTGGAACATCTGGCCGTCCGGTTCGAAGACCACCCGGGTGCCATTGGGTTCTTGGGTCTTCGCCAACTTGTTGTCCTTGCGCAGCACCCCGCGATCGAACTCGGCGACCTTCATCTCCCCGTCCCGCACGCTCTCGATCCGGAAATAGTTGCTCAATGCGTTCACCGCCTTGGTACCCACGCCGTTGAGACCCACGCTTTTCTTGAAGGCCTTGCTGTCGTACTTGGCGCCGGTGTTGATCTTGCTCACCACGTCGATCACCTTGCCCAAGGGCACGCCGCGCCCGTAGTCGCGCACTTCCACGCGCGGCCCTTCGATGGTGACCTCCACCTTTTTTCCGTGGCCCATCACGAATTCATCGATGCAGTTGTCCAGCACTTCCTTCAGCAGGATGTAAATGCCGTCGTCGTAGCTGCTGCCGTCGCCCAGCTTGCCGATGTACATGCCCGGCCGCAGCCGGATGTGTTCCTTCCAGTCCAGCGACCGGATAGTGTCTTCGCCGTAGTTCGTCTCGCTCATGGATCGTTGGGAACCTCAATGCCAGTAAGGGTTCCCATTGGGTGGCTCAAAGATAATCGGCACCCGGCGCGGAGTTTCGGGCGGGGAATCGCCGCATTATCAACGATCGGGAGCGGGTTTTCAACAGAAAACCCAAGGAACCCAGCCCGATATCACGGTAGCTGCTCCGTTATTGTGCTGGTCGGGGATGCGCCGACCAGGTTGTTCAGGATCATGTCCCGGTCGTTCCCGCTGCCGGTGTATTTCACCGCGCCGTCCAAGGTCACATCGGCACCGTGGTAGCCACTTACCGTGTTGGTGGGTGCGGTTCCGCCTACGGCATTGAGGATGGCATCCCGGTCGTTGTTCGCGCCGGTGTACTTCACTTCGGCATCGCGCACCACGTTGCCGCTCCACAGCAAAGCAATGCCTCCATTCAACTTGCGGGCGTTGGTGCCCCAGGTGGCCGTTGCTGGCAGACTGAAATCAACCACAGTGGCCGTGGCACTGAGCAGAACAGGCTGCGCGGTCATGGCGCCCAAGTGGTTGCGGTGGCGGACGGCCACATAATAGTCACCACCAGCTTGGCAGAAGCCCAACGGTGACATGCCATCCACGCCCACCACATCGCCATCGCGCTGTAGCAAGGCCACACGGCTTTCCAGTACTTGCGATGGCGTGGTGGCCGAGCGCAGTTCCACCAGCACCCAATCCACGATGGCATCGTTGCCGGTGATGGCAAGCACCGGTGCGGTGGTGAGCGTGTCGCCTGCCGGTGCGAAGCCCAGCACGGTGTATGGCTCGCGCAGCGGCAACAGGTTCAACTTGCGCAGGCTGTCCACCATCAACATGCCACCATCGCGCCATGCGCCGTCCAACAGCGCCTTGGCGGCCACCACCGTAGGCGGCACCTCATCGCAAGGCGGGTCCAATGTGGTGAAGAGGGTGGATACGCTCCACTCTGAAGCGATCCCCTGCGACCCCTCTCCTTGGCAAATGGTGCGCACCTGGAACTCATGCTCCGTGCTCCACTCCAGCCCATTGAGCATGTGGTTCGTATCGACGATCCCCTGCACCACGTTCCAATCGGCAAGGGCGGTTTTCTTCCAGCGTACGTCGTATGAACTGGCTCCCTCCACCATGGTCCAATTCATCTGCGCACCAATGTATGTGATGTCCGAGGTCCAACGTTCACCGGGCCAAGGACAGTTGGCGGTATACGCGTTGATGAAAAGCGAATAGCAGGCAACGGGATTGTTGGCCCCGTTGTAGCCCCACACGTGCAACACGTAGCTGCCCGACCCTTGATTGATCCTGCTGATGTACTCGCTGTTGGTCCCTGCATTCTGGCTCATGGCGATCTGCACGCCGGAGCTGTTCAACAGCTCCATGTCGTAATCAGCAGGAAGGCCGGACATGCTGATGTAGAGGTTGCTTGTTGCGGCCAGGCTGAATGCGTAAAAATCACCGTCCGATGGGGATGCGATCAACGCGCTGATGTTCGCCGGCAGCGCCACGCTCGCGGCCGTGGCAAATGTGTTGTTCGGTTCCAGCGTGTCCAGGCAAGGCACCGGCGTGGTGAACACGAAGCTGCCGCTGAAGGCCGACGCGGAGCCGCCGCAATCGCTCATCACTTGGAATTCGTAAGCCGTGTTCTGGGTGAGGCCGGTAATTGCGTAGCTGTTGGTGGTGAGTCCGGCAACCGTGGTCCATGTGCTGCCGGCCTGCGGTTTCCAACGCAGGGTGTACCCGGCCACCCCGAGGTTGGGCCAAGTGAGCGTGGCGGAGTTGCTGTACAGGTTGCTTACGGACAGCGGCCCCGGCGGGTCGCAGCTGGTGCCGCATTGGGCCAAGCATGAGGCCGCATTGATGCGGTTGCGGATAAAGGCGGCGGGCTGGGGCCCGAAGCCGTTGTTGAAGTTGATGCCTACGCCGCCGATCAGGTGGCAATAGCTCATGATGGTGCCCCCACCCGTGGGCAAGGAGGCCGTGGGGCACGAACCTTCCGTGTAGCCCGCTGCGGGGCCGCAGCCGTCGATGGCCGTGCCGTTGCCGTTCCAGGCACAGGCATGGGTGTGCGGCGAACCGAGGTTGTGGCCTTGCTCGTGGGTTACCACGTTGACGCTCCAACTGTACGTGGGAACGTTTGAATACCCGGTGCCGATGCCACTGTATGCCATGCGGTAAAAGGCACTGGAACAGAGGGTGTTCAGCCAGGCAATGCCTCCTCCGCCGCTAAACCCGAGCAGGTGGGCCAGGTCTCCGTTGAAACTGGTGCGGTAGTTCCCGAACTGGTCCAGGTACCCACCGGTTGTAGGGCCGGTGTACGGACTGGCCGTGTCCCAAACGAAAAGTTCCTGCAGTTGCACCTCGACCCCGTCGTTGTCAAAGATGATCGCACTTTGGTTGAAAAGTCCCGTGAGGTAGTTGGTGACCGCAGTGACGCTGCCCTTGTTCTGAAAGATCGGGTAATCCGCCTCCCAGTACAACTTCACGCAGCGGATGGTGCGGTCGCCGCCTTGATCCTGCAATTCGCTTGGATGAATGGCACCGCCCGTGTACCGCGCATCGCAGGTGAATGGGATGTGGGAGCGCAAGTCCTGATCCAGGTAGATGATGTGCATGTCCGGCGCTCCCCCTCCGAGCCGGCCCAGCACCAGCGTTCCATGGTCCCCGCTCACCATGGCCATCAGTTCATCGCCGAAGATGCTCAGCCCGGCCACGGAATGGTTGTCTCCTTGCATGCGGCCCCGGTAGTGCAATGCCGGAGCAGCGGGTACGTCGCCCCCGCTGGAAGTGGTCACCTTGAAGCCGTCCGCAAGGGGTTGCCATTTCTCCAGCTCAAGGGCCACCGGGCCGTCCGCCGTGGGCAGGGTGACCGTGATGTAGGGCGGGGCCATGGCCAGCATGTGGGCCACCACGGGCATGTTCATCCGCAACACGTTGGCGCGTTTGCATTCGCTTTGCCACAGCGCGTCAGTCTTGGCATCCTGTGGTACCTCAGCAACAAGCTGAACCGGGGTGAACGCCACGCCGCTGGCTTTCAACCCGTCTATCCGTGCTGCCACCTGGCCTTCACCGGGGCGGCCATGGGCGTGGAGCAACTGGCCAAAGCCAAATACAAAGATCAGCAGCAGGGAGCGGAGCATGGCAGGATCAGTAAGTGAATTGGATGTTGCAAGATAGGACGGCTCAACGGGTGCACAAGTTTCCCCGACATGGGAAGAATTTTCAGGCCAACCCGGTTGTAGGCGGGGCCCCTCAGGCGGGTTCATCACGGTAGGTTACGCCCCAGGGCCAAAACTGGTTGGCCGTTGCCAATTGTTAGCCACAACAGCAACGGGCAACTGGCAAACAACTGCTGATCCTTCCGCAATTCACGGCCTGCCCACTGCTAAAGGCACCGCCCCTACTTCAACCCCCGCTTCTCCAGCAGCGGCCCCACCTCAGCATCGCGACCGCGGAAGTCGCGGTAGAGTTCATCCGCAGGCTTGCTGCCGCCCTTGCTCAGGATCGTCTCGCGGAAGTGCATGCCGTTGGCGCGCGTCATGCCGCCGTGTTCCTTGAACCATTGGAAGGCATCGGCCTCCAGCACCTCGGCCCACATGTAGGCATAGTAGCCGGCGGCATAGCCGCCGCCCCAGATGTGGCTGAAGTAGGTGGTGCGGTAGCGCGGCAGCACCATGGGCAGGTCCAGCCCGTAGTTGGCCAAGGCGGCCTTCTCGAACTTTTCCACGTCCTGCAGCGGTGCGTCGGCGGGCAGCATGTGCCATTGCTGGTCCAGCAGGGCCGCAGCTAAGTATTCGGTGGTCATGAAGCCCTGGTTGAACTTGCTGCTCTTCTTGATCTTGTCCACCAGGGTTTGAGGCATAGCCTCGCCGGTCTTCCAATGCTTGGCATAATTGGCGAACACGTTGGGGTCGGAGGCCCAGTTTTCATTGAACTGGCTGGGGAGCTCCACGAAATCGCGCGGCACGTTCGTGCCGGAGAAGTAGGGGTACTTCTGCGTGCTGAGCAGCCCGTGCAGGGCATGGCCGAATTCGTGGAACATGGTGGTTACCTCGTCAAAGCTCAACAACGCGGGCTGTCCGTCGGCGGGCTTCTTCACGTTCAGGTTCTGGGTGATCACGGGCTTCTGCCCCAGCAGGAAGCTTTGGTCCACAAAACTGTCCATCCACGCTCCGCCCTGCTTGCTGTCGCTGGCAAAGAAGTCGAAGTACACCAGGCCTACCGTGCCGCTGTCCGGGCCGAATACCTCGAAGACGCGGACATCGGGCTGATACACGGGCAGGTCTTTGCGCTCTTTGAAGGTGAGGCCGTACAACTGTCCTGCGGCGAAGAACACGCCATCGTGCAGTACGCGGTCCATCCCGAAGTACGGCTTGATCTGGCTTTCGTCCAGGTCGTATTCCGCCTTGCGCACCTTCTCGGCGTAGTAGTCCCAGTCCCATGGTGCGAGGGTGAATCCGCCCTTCTCCTTGTCGATCACGGCCTGCAGCTTGGCCGCCTCGGCCTTGAGGTTCTTCACGGCTGCGGGCACCATGCCGGTGAGGAGCTTCACGGCGGCATCGGGGGTCTTGGCCATTTGGTCTGCCAAGGAGTAGGACGCGTAATTGGGGAAGCCCAGCAGTTTGGCCTTCTGTGCGCGGAGCTGGGCGAGTTTGCTCACGGTGGCGCGCTGGTCGGTGGAATCGCCCAGCATGCCGCGGGTGATGGAGGCGTTGAAGATGCGTTCGCGCAGGGCGCGGTCTTTGATCTCGGCCAGCACCGGCTGCATGGTGGTGTTCTGCAGGGTGATCAACCACTTCCCGTCGTGGCCCTTGTCCTTGGCGGCGGCGGCGGCGGCTTCGATCTCGGCGTCGCTCATGCCGTCCAGCTGTTTCAGGTCATCCACCAGCACGGCGGCGTTGTTCACGTTCTTCAGCAGGTTGTCGCTGAAAAGGGTACTGAGCTTGGAGATCTCCTCGTTGAGCCCCCGGAGCGTTTTCTGGTCGGCCGCGTTCAGTTCGGCACCGGCGCGCACAAAGCGGGTGTAGTAGCGCTCCACCAAGTATTGCGAGGTGCTGTCCAGGGCAGAGGATGCCAGCCCGTCGTGCACGGTCTTGATCCGCGCGAAGAGCTTGAGGTCCATGGTGATGGCATCGTCATGGGCGGCGAGCTTGGGGGCCATCTCCGTGTTGACGGCTTGCAGGCTGTCGTTGGTGTTGCTGGCCACCAGGTTGAAGAAGACCTTGCTGACCCGCGTGAGCTCCTGGCCGCTTTTCTCCAAGGCGATGACGGTGTTGTCGAAGGTGGGGGCCTCCTTGTTGTCTGCGATGGCTTTCACTTCGGCCAACTGCTTCTTCATGCCCTCCTCCATGGCAGGGGCGAAGTCGCGGTTCTGAATCTTGGTGAAGTCCGGCGCGCCCAGGAAGAGGGTGCTTTCAGTGGCGAACGGGTTTTCGCGGGCGGGTGCGGGGGTGGACATGTCGGTTTTCGTGGTGTCGCTCGTTCCACACGAAGCGGCGAGCAATAAGAGGGACAACGCGGCGAGGGAATGGTTCATCGGCGTGGGGAATGAGGGGCGAATGTAGCGGCGCAGCGACGGAACTTGTTCTCGCCGGGGATGGACGGGAACGGCATAACTACGGTACACGCCGGGAATGGCCGGCTTAAGCACCCCGCTACTGCTTCTCCCCGTACCCGTGATGCACATAAACATCCCCGCTGGTCTGGTATACCAAGTGCGTGCCGCTGAAGGTGCCGTTGCCGCTCATGTTGTACGGGCCGCTCACGTTCTGCGAGGGGAAGGAGAAGAAGTTGTTGGAAAGGATGGCGTAGTAGCCCGTTCCGTCATTCCACAGGTTGTTGAAGTAGAGGGTATCGGACACCGTGCCACCGGTGGAAATGCTGAGCACGTAGGTCTCCGGTTGGTTGATGTACAGTTGGCCATCTAACCAAAGCGAATCCGACACCAGCCAAGTGCCGGTGAAGGCCGCGCGCGGATCGGTGGGTGTGGTGGTCTGCCCGCCGGAAGGAGTGGACGGTTCATCGTCGTCCTTCTTGCAGGCGGTGAAGGCCAAGATGGCGACCAAGGTGGCGAGAAGGGTGAGGTTTAGATGTTTCATGGGTTTGGGTTGGGTTGCGGTGTATGACATGAACGGGAGGCTTATGGTCAAAGATCGAATGCCGAATAGATCGCACTACTCATCAGGGGGCCATAACCGGACTGTGTTTACTATACGCTCTATCTCGCCGGAAGCCACAAAAGTTTTGAAGTATGCTGTCGAGATTTCATACCAAAGATATAAGTAATACTTCTCGCTTTTTATAAATACAAGAAGGTTGTACGTGTCAAAACCCATGCCACCTATCCCTTCACCTAAGACCCAGTATTTATCGTCAATATATCCCTCGCGAATCCGGTTTATCGAACAAGCTACATTAAGCATGAATTGTATATCTGGAACCGCCTCAATGCGATAATCCCTTTCAACATGGTCCCAGTTTGTATGTAGCTCCGTTACGACACTCATGTTGTACAAGGGAGGAGTGGTTAGGCAACCGACCATGGTAATGTATTGGTTTGGTTTATCTAGTGGCGGATCCACACTCCAGTCACATGAGGCAGAGCGGGGGATTAAGACGCGATAATTACCAAAGGCAACAATCGTATCATGAGCTTCCAATTGAACATTGGAAATGCTGGCCTCATTTTGACCAATGCATCCAGAAGTGGAAAGAAGGCAAAATGAGACGAGAATAATCAGCAATTTCATGTGTGGTCAGCCTATTCTAGCGCGAGCGTCCACGCTCGTGCCCATCCGTGCCCATCCCCCTATTCTAGCGCGAGCGTCCACGCTCGTGCCCTTCCCCATTCCACAACCCCTATTCTAGCGCGAGCGTCCACGCTCGTGCCCTTCCCCATTCCACTACGCCTCATCGCATTCAAACCCCAAGTACGGATTTGCACTGCTCCATACGTATGCTGCTTCGTCATTGACCAATCCTGCCCGTAACGGATTCTCGCGAAGATAATTCCGCCGTTGCTCGAATAGCTCCGGCTTGTCCAGGATGATCGGGCGATTGCTCTGTTGCCAAAACTGATGGTGTACGTTCGATGGATTCGCTGCGCCGTGTTCACGGAACACCCTCAGCATCCATTCCTTCCGGCTTTCACGCGGGTTTGCGGCAATCAACTTCACCAGCTCCTTGCTCGTGTAGGTCTTGAAGTCGCGCATGATCTCGCCTAAGTTCCCGTTGGCTGCCGCCGCGATCAAATGCAAATGGTTGGGCATGATCACGAACTCATACAGCCGCAGTCCTTTATTCTTCCGGCAAAAGGTGAGATTCTGCAACAGAAACTCCGCATACTCACGCCGTGTGAACACATCAACCCAGCCTACTACCGCGAAAGTGATGAAGTGTGCATGGCCTTCCACGAACTTGTATCGTTCACTCATGCTGGTGAAGGTACATGCGTTGTGAAGAAAGACACGAGCGTGGACGCTCGCGTCAGAGGCGGGGTGACCGGTAAAACCTTGCGGAGAAGATCGGGTGGTCGTTCCAAACGACCAGGATGGAACGCCCGCGTTGCAAACGCGGGCGAGGTTGCGAATCACTGCGCCGCCACACGCGCCATCCGCATCCTCCCCCACACCACCACGCCGAGCACCAATGCCAGCACGCAGGCTTGTGTCACCAAGCCCTGCACCGTGGGGTGGATGCCCAGCACCGGCACGGTGATGAAGCGCACGAAGGTGGCCTCGAACACGCCCGCCTCCTGCAAGGCCGCGATGCCGCTGCCTGCGAAGACCACCGCCATGAACGCGAGCAGCAAGGCCGTCACCGCGAAGAAGGGACCAATGGGCAGCTTCACGCTGTACTTCAGGATGGCCCCGCCGATGACCACTAAAAGCACTGCTGCGGCCACCACGCCGCCCCACACGGCAGTGTGGCCCTGCGGTCCCACCTGGTCCAGCAGGGTCTCATAAAAAAGGATGATCTCGAACAACTCGCGGTAAACGGCCAGGAAGGAGATGCCCGCCAGCACCCACAACGTTTGGCTGCCCAAGGCCCCGCCCACCTTGTCCTTGATGTAGCGGTGCCAGGCCCTGGTGTTGGACTTGTTGTGCAACCACCAGCCCACATACAGCAGCATGGCCGCGGCCAGCAGCGCGGTGATGCCTTCGGTCAGCTCGCGGTTGGCCCCGGTGATGGTGAGCACGTAGCTGGCCAGCACCCAGGTAAGCACGCCCAGCACCACGGCCCCGATCCAGCCGGCATGCACGTACTTCAATGCATCGCGGCGGCCGGTCTTCAGCACAAAGGCCAGGATGGCGGCCAGCACCAGGATGGCCTCCAGGCCCTCGCGCAGCAGGATGATCAAGGAGCCGAGGAACGCGGCCGTGCCGGTGAGTCCACCACCGGAGAGCTGGTCGTCGGCCTGTTCCAGCAAGCTGTTGATGCGCCCGATGCTGGCGGCCACGGAATCCGCCGGGGCCTTGGCGGTGATCTGCGAACGCAGGGCCATCATCTCCCGTTCCGTCTGCTTGCGCAGCGGCGCGTCCACGTTGTCCAAGGCCGTTTCGATCAATTCAAAACCTTCCAGGTAGGCACTGATGGAAAGGCGGCGTGCTTCTTCAGGCTGTCCGGCTTTGTAGGCATCCAGTGCCTGTGCCAAGCGGTCGCGTGTCAGGTTCAAGGGCGAAGGGCCGCTGCTGCCCAATGCTTCCGGATGGGCGGTAAGCCAGGCCAGCACAGCGGCGAGGTCGGCACCGCCTTTCTTGACCGCATCCTCAGGCGTGGTGGTCACCACGGCGGTGAGGTTGGGGAAATCTTCTTTGCCCACACCGTTCTTCCAAAGTGCTTCGCCCCGCTTCAGTTCATCCGCAGGCACGCGCAGGTCCGCCACGTGGAAGGCCAGCGCCCAGCGCTCTTCTTCCGTAAGGCCCGTGTACGCTAGCATGGAGGTGCCAGCCACGCCCAGCGTGATGGTATTGTACACTCCGAAAGGGCTGCGCACAGCCATGGCCTCCGCATCGTGGAAGTTGCGCGGCGCAGGTTCCAGGCTGGCGGCCTGCGGGCCGTCGCCATGGCCGCTGGCCCCATGGCAACTGGCGCAGTGGGCCGTGTACAGCGCGGCCGCAGCGGCGAGGTCAGGTGCTTTGCGCGGGGCCACGGCCACGTTGTAGGCCATGATCACTTCCTGCCGCAGGGCATTGGCCAGCGCAGTGATCTCCGTGCCGTCCGCCTTGCCCAGGATGCGCTCCTGCAGTTTGCGTGCATGGACCAGCAGGTCCGGCAACTGGTCCACCTGGGGAAGTGCTTCCAGGATGGCGATGCTCTGCTTGGCGAATTCCAGTTGCTCCGCGTATTCCGCGGTATCGAGCACTTGGCCGTTTTTCACGAAGGCCGGGTAGTCCACGCCCACGTATTCCAGCATATGGACCACGGTGCGGGCCTGCTCTTCGGCACCCTGGCCGGCCTTGCAGGGCATAGCTCCGACCCACAACGCCACGAAGGCCAGCAGGTGTCGGAAGCCGGGCATCACACGTTGAAGAGGAAGTGCATCACGTCGCCGTCCTTCACCACGTACTCCTTGCCTTCCACTCGGAGCTTGCCGGCCGACTTGGCACCTGCCTCGCCTTTCAGGCTGATGAAATCCGCGTAGGCGATCACTTCAGCGCGGATGAACCCTTTCTCGAAATCGGTGTGGATCACTCCGGCGGCTTGCGGGGCCGTAGTGCCTTCGTGGATGGTCCATGCCCGTACCTCCTGCACCCCGGCGGTGAAATAGGTCTGTAGCCGGAGCAGCTTGTAAGCCGCCCGCACCAGCTTGTTCACCCCGGGTTCCTCCAAACCCAGGTCCTGCAGGAACATGTCGCGTTCCTCGGCGGTGTCCATGGTGGCGATCTCCGCCTCGATAGCGGCGGTGACGAAGGTGACTTCGGCATTTTCATGGGCCACGGCCCTGCGCACGGCCTCCACATGGGCATTTCCCGCTACTGCGCTTTTCTCGTCCACGTTGCACACGTACAGCACGGGCTTGGTGGTGAGCAGCTGGAACTCGTTCACCAGGGCGGGGTCGTCGTTGCCGGTTAAGGCGGTGCGCGCGCTTTGGCCCTTGAGCAGCACTTCCTTGAACCGCACCAGCAGGTCGTAGCGCCGCTTGGCCTCCTTGTCGCCGGTGGTGGCCTGCTTCTCCACCTTCTTGATGCGGGCCTCCACGGTCTCCAGGTCCTTCAGCTGCAGCTCAATGTCGATGACCTCCTTGTCCCGCACGGGATCCACGCTGCCGTCCACGTGCACCACGTTGGGGTCGTCGAAGCAGCGCAGCACGTGCAGGATGGCATCGCATTCGCGGATGTTTCCCAGGAACTGGTTGCCCAATCCTTCGCCCTTGCTGGCGCCTTTCACCAGCCCGGCGATGTCCACGATCTCCACCGTGGTAGGCACGATGCGCTGGGGGTTCACGATGGCGGCGAGGGCCTGCAGGCGTTTGTCGGGCACGGTGATGATGCCCGTGTTGGGCTCAATGGTGCAGAACGGGAAGTTGGCCGCCTGGGCCTTCGCACTGCTGAGGCAATTGAACAAGGTGCTCTTCCCCACGTTGGGCAGGCCCACGATACCGCACTTCAGACCCATCTTCGTTCCCGGCCGTTCTCGTTTCCGGCTTTTCGGGCCGCGAAGGTACTTCTTGGAGGGCCGCTCGTGAACCAAGCCGTCCTTTCCGCACCAGTCCATGATGGGCCCCGACCGACCGAGGCTGCCGATATACAGGTCCAACGGCAGGCGGCCAAGCCTGGAAATTTCACCCCGGGGTTTGCCCAACCCCTTGGCACACGCTGTTTTGCGGACCTTTACCCTTCGTCCGGACCGGGCGGCGCCATGTCGCTTCCCGGCCGGTGGCGAAAGGATCATCCGCATCCATGGGTGCATGGACGCTCCCAATGCTTAGTTTCGCCCGGTCAACCTATTATCCTCCATGAAGCTCACTTCCCTTGCTCCCCACCTGACAGCCCTTGCCATGGCCTGCGCTGCAGCGCCCCTGTTCGGGCAGGCCCCGCTGCGTTGCGGCGCGGATGAGGTCCGCCACCAGATGATCCAGGCCAACCCGGACCTGCTTCGGCAGGAAGCCGAATATGAACTGGGCCTGCAGGAATACCTGCAAATGAAGGCGGGCCTGCGCGATGATGCGGACACCGTGGTGTATGTGCTGCCCATGGTCTTCCACATCCTATACGACCCCACGCAAACCTCGGACAATCACAACATCTCCAACGACCAGGTGTTCGATGCGGTCAGTGTGATCAACCGGGATTATGCCAAGCAGAACGCGGACATCAACCAAGTCTGCTGCGGCTATCAGGCCATCGCGGCCAATTCGCGGATCCGCTTCCAGCTGGCCACCAAAGACCCCTTCGGCAATTGCACCAACGGCATCGACCGCATCACCACCATGAGGTCCACGAATGCCACGGATTACGCGAAACTCAATCCCTGGCCCCGCGAGCACTACATCAACATTTGGGTGGTGAACTCGATCGGCAGGTCCGGCGCGGCCGGTTATTCCATGTACCCGTCCAACGTGCAAAGTGCGTACGGAGCCTTGGTTGATGGCGTGATCCTGCTGGACAACTACACGGGATCCATTGGCACAAGCTCGGTATTTTCCTCCCGTACCCTTACCCACGAGCTGGGGCACTACCTTAACCTGAGCCACGTTTGGGGCGACACCAATGACCCCGGCGTTGCTTGTGGCGACGACGGTGTGGAAGATACCCCCCCGACCAAGGGCCACACCGGATGCAATGACTGGGACCTATACGACTCGTTCTGCAGCTGGCAGGCCGTGGATACCTTCTACACCTTCCAGGATGTAACCCTTACCTCCGGCACCACGGACCCCACGCCCGTCCCCTCCGTGTATTGGGACGACACCCTGGTATCCAGCCTCACCTTCAGCCCCTTCCAGGCGGTGGGCACTTCCGCCAATTCCGCCTTGAACGGCAGCTTCAGCTTCACGGATTGGGGCACGGGCGCACCCGACAGTGCCACCGCCTATGCCGAGCTCACCGGCTCGCAGGACTTCGGCAAGTACTACTCGTTCACCGTAACACCTGAACCGGGCAAGTCCATGACCCTGCGCAAGATCACCTTCAAGGTGGGCCGGAGCGCCACAGGGCCGCGCACGTTCTCCGTGCGCAGCAGCATTGGGAACTACGGCACCAACCTCGCTGCGGAAGTGGCCAATACCGACACGGCCGACCTGGCCATCGCGGGCACCAACATCTTCTTCATGCGCAAGGACACCGCGGACCTGCTTTACACCGCTTCGGTGAACATGACGGGAAACTCGTTCCTCAATATCGTCGCGCCGATCACCTTCCGGATCTACGCTTGGAACGCGGAGGACGGTGATGGTGCCTTCACGGTGGATTCGCTCGCAATGGCCGGTGATTTCGGGATCATTGAGAACGTGCAGAACTACATGGAATATTCCTTTTGCGAGCACATGTTCACCAACGGCCAGCGCGACCGCATGCGCGCCGCCCTCAACAGCGCCGTAAGTGGCCGCAATGTGCTGTGGAGCGGTGCCAACCACGTGTACGCCGGCATCAATGGACATGAAGCCACCTGTGCCCCGCGCGCCGATTTCTACACGCGCACCCCCTTCGTATGCGCCGGTACACCGGTGCAATTCAAGGACAATTCCCAACTCGCCACGCCCACTTCCTGGAACTGGACCTTTGAAGGCGGCAACCCGGCCACCTCCACGCAGCGCAACCCCACGGTAACCTTCAGCCAACCCGGCCCGCACAGCGTATCGTTGACCGTGGCCAACGACAANNGCCCTGCCGTTCTACCAGAACATCAAGGTCAGCTTTTGGTATGCGTACAGCACCATGTCCGGCACGCCGGCCGACGTAACCGAGAAATTGACGGTGTACGTCTCCACGAATTGCGGCCGGACCTGGTTGCCCCGGTTGAACCTGACCGGCGGAACCTTGGTTACCGCAGGGGTGCGTTCCGCAGGATATATCCCGGCTGCGGATGAGTGGCGGGAAGGCTCATTCATCCTGCCCAGCCAGTATGCCACCGGGCAACTGCGCCTGAAGTTCGAATACACCAGCGGGCGCTACTCCAACGACCTGTTCATTGATGACTTCAACATCAGCGGCACCAACGTGGGCGTTGCCGAGGTTGCACACAATGGCGGGCTCTACCTTTTCCCCAACCCAGCCACCAACAGCCTCACCGTGGACGTGGACCTGGCCGGTGCGACTACGGGCACGCTGTCCTTCACAGACATCACGGGGCGTGTGATCCACACCGACCAAGTACGTTCGGGCGGGGAACAACTACAGTACGACCTTGGGCAGATGGGGCTCAGCAGCGGGGTGTACTTCGTGCGCCTCCAACACGCCAACGGCCAGCGCGTGGAACGGTTGGTGGTACGGTAGGAACAGTTATTGCGGAACACCGAAAGGGGCGCCCATGCAGGCGCCCCTTTTCATTTCATCGGTCGGGAATTCCACTAAAGCCGCTCGTTGGCCAGATTGGCCAGTGCGCTGCGTTCACCCTTTTCCAAGGTGATGTGGGCAAAAAGCGGATCGCCCTTGGCCTTGCTGATCAGGTAGCTCAATCCGTTGCTTTCCGAATCCAGATAGGGCGTATCGATCTGGTGCACATCGCCGGTGAACACGATCTTGGTGCCCTCGCCGGCGCGGCTGATCACGGTCTTCACTTCCAACGGTGTGAGGTTCTGGGCCTCGTCCACGATGAAGAAGATATTGCTGATGCTGCGCCCGCGGATGTAGGCTAAGGGTGAAACCACGATCTTCTCGTTCTCCACCATTTCGTCGATGCGCTTCAGGGTGGCGTCCTTCTTCTCGAACTGGCTGCGGATCAACTTCAAGTTGTCCCAAATAGGTTGCATGTACGGGTCCATCTTGCTTTGGATGTCTCCCGGCAGGTAGCCGATGTCCTTGTTGCTGAGTGGTACCACCGGCCGCGTGATGAAGATCTGCCGGTAGTCGCGGCGCTGTTCCATGGCGCACGCCAGGGCCAACAGCGTTTTGCCCGTGCCCGCCGCGCCCTGCATGGTCACCAGCGGTATGTTGGGGTCCATCAGTGCGCTGATGGCCAACGTCTGCTCCGCATTCTTGGGTGTGATGCCGAAAACGGCCTGCTTCTCCACGCGGGCCACCGAACGCGCACGGGGATCGTACTTGGCCAGTACGCTCTTCTTTCCGTTCTTCAGAATGAAGAAGTGGTTTCCTTCGGGCTCCTGGCCCAGCTTGTCCACCGGCGTGCTGCCTTTCATGAACAGCTCATCGATGACCGCATCGTTCGGTTCCTCGCGCACCGTGAGGCCAGTGAAGAGCTTGCGCCCCAGGTCCTGCACCTTGCCGGTGAGGAAATCCTCCGCGTGGATGTTCAGGCTCTTGGCCTTGAGGCGCAAGGCAATATCCTTGCTCACCAGCACCACCCTGCGCTCGGGGTGCTGCCGTTGCATGGTCAGGGCGGCATTGATGATCTGGTGGTCGTTCTTGCCGTCCTGGAACACCTTGGTGGCATCCACTCCGTTCAGGTCGTGCTTGGCCACCACCTTGAACTTGCCCTTGGTGGGGCCGTTCAATGGCACCCAGTCGGTGAGCAGGTCGCTCTGCGCGATGCCGTCCATGTGGCGGATGAACTCGCGCGCCTCGAAGTTGATGGTGTCATTGCCTTTTTTGAACGTGTCCAGTTCTTCCAGCACTTGTATCGGGATGGCCACGTCGTGCTCCTGAAAGCTTTCAATGGCCGAATGGTCGTAGAGGATCACCGAGGTGTCCAACACAAAGATCTTGCGGTCTTTCTTCTTCATGCGATCAATGAACGGGTTGATCAAATGTGGGAAGTTGCAGTGCTGTCCCGAGATCCGGCCCGCTCCACTTATGCACGATCGATCGTGGCCTTCCCCGATGGCTACTGTTAATTCTGCACACGAAGGGCGATCGGCCGTGGTGAATGGTAACTTCGTTCCCCTACCAGGAACACCGCAAGGCGGACCATGGGAGGCGGCACCTTCCTGCCGACGAAAGGAACCTCATTCACCAAAACCCTACCCAAATGAAAGAGAACATTACTGCCAACACCCCATGCGCGATGCCGCCTTGGCGCACCGCAGTGCTTGGCTTGGCTTTGGTGGCCGGGACTTTGGTGCCCGCCCAAGAGCTCTTCAACGAGGACTTTGCCGGAGGCGCCAGCACGGCGGGCTTCACCATTGAGCAAACTGAGGGCACATGCACTTGGGCGTACAACAACCCGGGCGAAAGGGACATCACCGGCGGCGGCTTCGATGCGGACTTCGCCATCTTCGACAGTGACTTCTGCGGCAATGGATCCGGCACCTCCGAAGCATACTTGGTCTCCCCTCCGTTCGATGCGTCCGGGCCGGGCAACTACATCCTCAGCTTCAGCCACCAATACCGCGACATTGCCAACACAGTGGCCAATGTGGAAGTATGGGACGGCACCAATTGGAACGAAGTGTACAGCGTGGACGGCTCAAACGCGGGCTATCCGAACCCGGCCGTGAGCGAAAGCTTCAACATCACCGCCGAAACCGGAGGAAGCACGGCTGCGCAAGTCCGCTTCCATTACAGCGGCGACTGGCGCTGGTGGTGGGCCTTGGACAATATCAACCTTTCCGTGGTGGCCTGTGACGCACCCAGTGACTTGGCCGTCGCCGACGTCACCACCTCGGGCGGTTCCATCAGCTGGACGGACAACGGCAGCGCCGGTTATGAATGGGCTGTTACCGCCGGGGGTATTCCCGACGGCACCAATGAAGTGGCCAGTGGCGACGGCAACAACCTCACCATTACCGGCCTGAACAGCGGCACCCCGCATACCGCATGGGTACGGGCGGATTGCGGCGATGGCACCTTCAGCAATTGGAGCAACGGCTTCCCCTTCACCACCGGCATCGCCAACGATGATTGCAGCGGCGCCATCGCGCTGACGGTGAACAGCGGCACCGATTGCGGCGCCATCACCAGCGGCACCGTGGCCGGTGCCACGGATTCAGGCATTACTTCCACTTGCAGCGGCACGGCTGATGACGACGTTTGGTTCAGTTTCACGGCAACAAACGATGCACACATCATCAGCCTGTTGAACATCAGCGGCTCCACCACCGACATGTACATGGCCTTGTGGGAGGGTGATTGCGGCAGCCTGGAGCAAGTGCCCGGCACCTGCAGCGACCCCAACAGCATGTTCGTCACCGGCCTTGCTCCAGGCACCACCTACTATTTGCAGGTGTACACCTGGACCTCCGCCCCCGGGCAAACATCGGCCTTCCAAGTATGCGTGGGCACTCCCCCGCCGCCACCGGCCAACGATGATTGCCACGGAGCAGTCGCGCTAACGGTAAACCCGAACTACAACTGCGGCGTGGTAACCCCCGGCACCGTGGCCAGCGCCACCCCGTCGGGCATCACCAGCACCTGCGGCGGCACTGCCGATGACGACGTATGGTTCACCTTCACGGCCACCGACACGCTGCACCGCATCAGCCTGGAGAACATCACCGGCTCCACCTCCGACATGTACATGGCGCTGTGGACGGGCGATTGCAGCAACCTGGCCTTGGTGCCCAACAGCTGCAGCGACCCGCAAACGATGAACATCGGCGGACTCACCATCGGCACCACGTACTACCTCCAAGTATACACCTGGACCAGCACCACCGGCCATACCTCCGCCTTTGACGTGTGTGTAGGCACCGAGCCCTTCTGCCAGCCCCCGTTGGACATCACCCTGGACAGCTTTACCGCACCCGAGGCCACGGTGAGCTTCACGGAAAATACCGCCACCGAGTATGAATACGAACTACGGTTGAGCGGTGATGCCGGTTCCGGCACCACCGGATTGCTGGAGGACGGCATCGTGCCCGGAAGCCCATTGACCTTCACGGGGCTGGAGGCGGACACCCAATACATGCTGTACATCCGCAGCATTTGCTCTCCGGGTGACACTAGCGCATGGAGCGAAGGACTGAGCCTCTTCGACGGCTACTGCAATACGATCGACTTCACACTCGACATCGAACCGATCTGCAACGTCACCTTTGCCGGCCTGAACCATGATTCCGACCCCACCGTGAACGGTTCGCCCGCCTGGGAAGACTTCACGGCTTTTAGTGCATTCGTGGAGCTGGGAGGCAGCTACCCCATTTCCGTGACCGGCAACACGGCCGGCAGCTTCACCAACTATATCACGGCCTTCTTCGACTGGGACGGCGACCAAGTATTTGAAACCGCCGTTGAGGTGGGCAGCTTCGCCAGCACGGTGTGTACCGAGACGGCCACGGCAACCGTGAACGTCCCTACCGATGCCGTTGTCGGCACCACGCGCATGCGGGTAGTGAAGAACTTCAACACATCACCCTTGGACGCCTGCGGCACGTACAGCTTCGGCCAAGCAGAGGATTATTCGGTGGAGGTGGGCACCGTGGGCGTTGCGCACAACGCGGCCACCGACGGATTCTCCGTACACCCCAACCCGGCAAGCACGGAGCTCTTCCTGCAAACACCGGATGGGCAGCCCGTACACGTGAAAGCCTATGACATGGTTGGAAAACTCGTTTTTGAACAGGATCGCACAACCCGCTTGGACGTGGCGCGGTTGGCACCCGGCAGCTACCAACTGATGATCACCGACGTGCAAGGCAACATCCAGGCACGCACCCGTTTTGTGAAGCAGTAACCTGCCCGCATTCATGGAAAAAGGGCTCCGCAAGGGGCCCTTTTTTATTCCACCGGCCACGCCCGCATGCCCACCCCAGCCCCCGTTGAGTTTTCAACAAATGGGCCTTCCCTACCAGGCCATTACTACCTTTCCTCGCTTTCTACGTGACGTGATGTTTTGATCATGCCGCACTTCGTTCTGAATTCCAACCCAAAAACCACCTGTTCAATGAAAAGAACCCTACTTCAACGTCAATTGCGCCGCCTGATGGCCGCTGGTGTTCTGGCACTTGGTGCCAGCGCGGCCTTTGCGCAGATCGCTGCCTGGCAGTTCGGCAGCCCGGCTTCCGCCGGCAATGAGGTCACCTACGCGGCCACCACCTTGGATGCCAACCTGGTTGCCGGAACCGAACTCTCCCGGGGCAGTGGCATTTCGGCTACCGCATTAGGGCGCGCGTTCAGCGCCAACAATTGGGATGTTGGTGCAAATCAGGCCGGAGCGATCACCAACAATGAATTTTACCAGTTCTCCGTGGAGGCAGCATCCGGTTACCAGGTGTCCCTTTCCACCATCGACGCCAAGATCCGGCGCACATCGGCCGGGCCCAATGCGTACCTCTGGCGATACAGCTTGGACGGAACGAACTTTACGGACATTGGCACGCCAACCAACTATACCGGCACTCAATCCGATGGGCTCGTGCAAACCCAAATTGACATCTCCGGCATCTCCGCTTTGCAGGCGGTACAAGCAGGCACCACCGTTACGCTTAGGCTTTATGCTTGGGGTGCCACCAGCACCGGCGGCACGTTCGCCTTTGGCCGCTATGACGCGGGCATTACCACCAACAGCTTGGCCATTGGCGGCTCGGTGGACCCTGGCTCGGGCCCTACGAACACCTCGGTGGAGTTCTCGTCCGCCTCTGGAGGCGTGGTTGAGAACGGCGGTTCCACCACGCTCACGCTGTCCATCACCGACCCGGATGCCGTGAACGCCACCAGCGTGGACGTGGTGCTACTGAGCGGGGACGCCGCACGCATCAACAACTACACCACGCAAACGGTGACCTTCCCCGGCGGAAGCAGTGCGGACCAAACCGTAACCATCACCGTGACCGACAACAGCGATTGCGACAACGACGAGCAGCTCACCTTCCAGTTGCAGAACATCAGCGGAGGTCAGGGCGTGCCGGTCATCGGCGGTAATGACGAATTCACACTAACGGTGACCAACGATGACACGCCCGCGGACCCCGTAGCTGCTGCGGCCACGGGCTTGCTCGCCGATGGCTTCACCGCCAACTGGAACGCCGTGAACGGAGCCACCGGCTACTTCCTCGATGTGAGCTCCAGCCCCACGTTCGGAACCTTTGTGCCGGTGACGGTGGATGAAGGCTTCAGCGGTGGCCGCGATGCCCTGCCCACAGGGTGGTCCCATACCGGCCTCGGCACGGATTACACCTCTGCCGGCAACTTCGGCATGGCCACGCCCAGCTTGAAATTCGACGGCAGCAACGATCAGTTGCTCAGCGACACCTACCCCGGTCCGGCCACCAGTGTCAGCTTCTGGTACAAGGGACAAGCCACTGCGGGCAGTGCCAGCACCCTGCTCACCGAAGGGTGGAACGGCAGCACTTGGGTCACCCTTGGAACGCTGACCAACATCGCCACCAATGCAGTGGGAACGGAAACCTATGCGCTCAATGAATTCGACGGCTACGTACAGTTCCGCTTCACCTACACGAAGGTCACCGGCAACTTGTCTTTTGACGATTTCAGCGTGACCTACACCAGTGGCACTCCGGACTACGTGCCGGGCTATGAGAACCTTTCCGTGTCGGGCACCTCGCAAACCGTTACCGGATTGGACCCGTTGACCTCCTACTACTACAGGGTGCGATCCACCGGGGGGTGCAGCACGGGGAACAACAGCAATGTGGAAAATGCCACTACCCTGGCAGGCGTGAACCCCGCCCTTTCCAGCACCAGCCTGGCCGACTTCGGCGGCGTTTGCCTGAACACGGGCAGTACGCCCCAATCCTTCACCGTGAACGGTGCCAACCTCACTGTTGCGGACGTGACCGTGGGGCCGCTTGCGGGCTTCAGCTTTTCCACCACCGAAGCCGGCACATACACCGCATCGCTCAGCTTCAGCCAGCCGGGAGGCACGTTCTCGCAGGAAGTGTGGGTGATCTTCTCCCCTGCCGCCGAGCAGAGCTATGATGGGGACATCCCCATCAGCGGCGGCGGTGCCCCCGCAGTGGATGCTTCCGTCACCGGCAACGGCATCAACACCATGGCCACCGCATCCACGGGCGGCAGTTCCAACGTCACCAACAGCCAAGCGGAACTTGCGGGCACCATCGATGATGAGGGCTGCTCCGGTGTGATGGATTACGGCATCGAATACAGCACCACCCAAGGATTTGCCCCCGGTACCGGCACACAGGTGGCCAGCTCCAACCTGTCCGGCGCCGATTTCTCGAGTGTGCTTACGGGCCTCTTGCCCTGCACGGTGTATTACTGCGTGGCCTACGCCACGAACAATGGCGGCACGGCCTACGGGACCGAAAATAGCTTCGAGACCTCCCCCATCGGCGCCACCACGGCCACTCTGCCGGGAACCGTGAACACCAATGACTTCACCGCCACTTGGGATGCGGCGTTCGGCGCCACAGGCTACCGGTTGGACGTGAGCACCAGCCCCACCTTCGGCACCATTGGGTCCATGAACCTGCAGGAAGGCTTCGCCGGCGGGCGTTCCAACCTGCCTGCGGGATGGAGCCACACCGGCTTGGGCACCGACTACACCAGCGGCGGCAACTATGGCCTTGCCTCGCCCAGCCTGAAATTCGACGACAGCAACGACCAGCTCACCTCCACACTGCTCAGCGGGCCCGCCACCAGTCTGAGCTTCTGGTACAAGGGTCAGGGCACCAACGGAAGTGCCAGCACCCTGCTGGTGGAAGGATGGAATGGCAGCACCTGGAGCACCTTAGGTTCCCTGACCGGCATTGCCAGCAACCATGTGGACACATGGAGCACAAGCCTGAACCAAGGCGACGGCTACGTCCAGTTCCGCTTCACCTACACCAAGGTCAGCGGCAACTTGGCTTTTGACGACGTAGCCATTGATTACACGGGCATCACCCCTTCCTTCCTGCCCGGCTATGAAAACCTGGCCGTAGCAGGCACCTCGCAGGCGGTCACCGGGCTCAACAACAGCACCACGTACTACTATCGCGTAAGGGTGGAAGGTGGCTCCTGCGTCTCGGGCAACTCCAACACCATTGCGGTCACCACGCTGGCCTGCCCCGGAAACTCCTTCGTGGTGGTCATCAACACGGATGCGAACGGAGACCAGATCAGCTGGGAAGTGGTGGATGAAACCAATACGACGGTGGCCGCAGGAGGTCCATACCCCGGACAGAACAACCAGCAGATCATTGAGACCGTGTGCCTCGGCAATGCGCCGATGCCCGCCTGTTACGGGCTGCGCCTGTACGATGATGCCGGCGACGGCTTGAGCGGCGCAGGCAACTGGCAAGTACGGACCACCAATGGCAGGGTGTTGATCGCGGATGACTTTATCTCGGGATACATTTCCCCCTCCGCCACCCCGCAGACGCCCAGCTACGGCAGCGGCCACAGCTTCTGCCTGCCCCAGGGTCCCTCGCGCATCATGGCCAAC
>JRYE01002401.1_pt1 | contig 52281 bp, 46 predicted proteins | sample 235321 | NCBI WGS metagenome assembly JRYE01 (sample SAMN03074214, study PRJNA261473) | activated sludge metagenome | biome: Common Effluent Treatment Plant; feature: Wastewater; material: Activated sludge; isolation source: activated biomass in a lab-scale reactor treating industrial wastewater at... | reverse complement strand
GGCGATGTGCAATGGATGACCGCCGCCTCCGGCGTGCTGCACAAGGAGTACCACGAAGAAGAATTCAGCAAGACCGGCGGCATCTTCCAGATGGTGCAGCTGTGGGTGAACCTGCCCGCGAAGGACAAGATGAGCACGCCGAAGTATCAGGCGATCGCATACGCGCAAATGGCGCAGCACCCACTGCCCGGCGATGGCGGCAGCATGGAGGTGATCGCCGGCAACTACCAAGGCACGCAAGGCCCGGCCACCACCTTCACGCCCGTACACCTGTACAATGCGCGCCTGAACAAGGGCGGAAAAGCGGAACTGGAATTCCCCACGAACTACAACACGGCCCTGTTGGTGATCGAGGGCAGCATCCGCGTGAACGGCACGGAACAAGTGCCCACGGACCACTTCGTGCTGATGGCCAATGCGGAAGGAAAGATCCTGGTGGAAGCCACGGAGCAGGCGGTGGTGCTGGTGCTGAGCGGCGAGCCGATCAACGAGCCCATCGCGGCCTACGGCCCGTTCGTGATGAACACCGAAGCGGACATTCGCCAGGCGATCGACGACTTCAACCAAGGGAAGTTCGGGTACTTGGAGGATTGAGGAATATCCAAGGAGGGGCGAATTGGCTGTGGCGTCAGCGGGCACTTTAGTTCAATGACGGGCCGGAGACCCTAAGAAGGAACGCACTCGGCAAAAAGCCGAGCGCGAGCTTCAGGAAAGCCAGCGATCCGTTCGAGTATCCGGAGCTGGCCTTTGCGTGAACGGAACACGACCACTGGCCGGTAGCGACGGTCTTCCTTTATCCCGACTGCGGCACATGGCGCGGACGATCCCGTTCGGTCCCGAAGTTTGCCGCATGCGCTCCCTCTTGCTCCTCGTACTGCCGTGCTTCGCTTTGGGGCTCTTCGCGCAGGGCACCTTCCATGTGATTTCACACAACCGCAGCACCGTCGTTACCGATCCCCATCGGGGCGTGAACCAGTTCCCCGCGAACGTGGCCTTCCCCACAGCGGACATTCCCGTGCGGCAAGTGTTGCTCCGCGTCACCTTCGGCTGCCCGGACACGATGCGCTGCGCCGATTGGGATTACCGCGACAGGATCCTGGCGCATCGCATCGGCACGGCCGACACCTTCGAGGTGAGCCGCATGCTTACCCCGTACGGCGGCGGTTTCAGCAAGGAATGGCACTTCACCTGGACCACCGACCTCACCGACCTGCGCAGCCTGTTACAGGACAGCTGCACGGTAATCTATGAGCACGGCGGCTACGAGCCCAACACCGACCGCGGCTGGGCAGTGACGCTGGATTTCGAGTTCATCCTCGGCAAACCCGCACAGCCCGTGCTCGACGTGGTGCCCTTGTACGCGGGCGGTTTTGCCTACGGGAACAAGGCCCGCAGCATCGAGGCGGACCTGCCACCGCACAACGTGGACGTTCCCATCGGCGCCACCACCATGCGCATCCGCGTGCTGCAGACCGGCCACGGCATGAACCTGCAGGACGGCTGCGGCGAGTTCTGCGCCAAGCAGCGCATCATCAAAGTGAACGGCGACACGGTGAACACCCACAAACTCTGGAAGGACTGCGGCTGCAACCCCGTGCAACCACAGGCGGGCACCTGGATCTTCGACCGCGCCAACTGGTGCCCGGGTTCGCTGAACCAACCGGACATCGTGGACGTGCCCTTGAAGCAAGGTGCCCCCCAAGCCACGGTGGACATCGACATGGAGCCGTATGCCGTGGACAGCAGCACGGCGAAGGAAAGCATCACGGCGTATGCCATCCTGCTCGGGCCGTTACAAGCGCGGAACGATGTGGCGCTGGAGACGCTGCTGGAGCCGCATGCCGATCAGCCGTTCGCGGCCACACGGCCACAAGGCAACACCGCGCGCATCCGCATCAGGAACCTGGGGAGCAGCCCATTGCACACGGTCACGGTGAAGTACGGCACGCAAGGCTTCACGTCGCGCACCTTCCGTTGGGCAGGTGAACTCGCACCCGGCGCCACGGCGGATGTGGACCTGCCCGGCATCATCGACATGAAGCCCGGCATGAACGGCTACTTCGCGGAAGTGACGAAGCCGAACGGCAAGGCCGATGCATGGCCCGGTGACAACCGGACGGAGCTGCAATTTGCCGCACCGCCAGTGCTCGGCCAGCACTTGATCGTGCAACTGCGCACCAACAAACAGCCCGAGCAGAACGCGTTGGCGCTGACCAATGCCGAAGGCCGCACGCTGCTGGACCACGCCTTGGGCAGCCTTCGCGCGGATACCCTGTATAGTGATACGCTGCACCTGCAATCCGGCCGCTATGCGTTGCAGCTTACCGACACTGCCGGCGATGGGCTGGAATTCTGGTACAACGCAGCAGGCGGGCGCGGCACCTTGCGCCTGCTGGACATGCAGGGCCGATGCATAAAGGCCTTCGAGAGCGATTGTGGGGATGGCCTAGGTTTTAGCTTCCTGGTGCAGGATGGCGCCGTTTCACCCATCGACACCGTGCCGGTGATCGGCCTCTTCCCCGCGCGCACCACAGGCCGCAGCGTGCTGGACTACTTCGCCAACGACACGGCCGCCGTCACGGTGCGCATCGTGGATGAGCAAAAACAGGTGGTGGAGGAACACCAATACACCGGGCTGAAGCAAGGCGCCTTCACCTACGACCTGGGCTACCGCCCGCCGCAGCGCTATACGGTGAAGGTGCTGGCCAATGGAAGGGAGGTGTTCAGCAGACGGTTGCGGGTGGTGGCGAAGGTGGAGTGAGCGGGAACCGCCAGCGCATTTCAGAACGAGCTTACTTCAAGTCCTCCGCGATCAGCTTGAACTGCTCCAAGGCCGCTTCCAGATCCTCCACGATCTCTGCTGCAAGCACTCCTGGCTCGGGCAAGTTCGCACTATCCTCCAGGCTGTCGTCCTTCAGCCAGAAGATGTCCAGGCTGGCCTTGTCGCGGGCCATGATCTCCTCATAGCTGTATTTGCGCCAGCGTCCCTCGGGCGACTTGCTGCTCCACGTTTCCTTCCGCTTGTACCGGTCCGCCGGAGCGTAGCATGCAATGAAGTCCTTCAGGTCCTCGTAGGCCAGTGGGTTGGTCTTCAGCGTGTGCTTCACGTTGGTGCGGTAGTCGTAGATCCAGACCTCCTTGGTGTGGGCGGTCTTGCTTGCGGGCTTGTTCTCGAAGAAGAGCACGTTGGCCTTTACGCCTTGCGCGTAGAAGATGCCCGTGGGCAGCCGCAGTATGGTGTGCAGCTCGGTGCTGCGCATCAGCTCTTTGCGCACCGTTTCCCCGGCGCCGCCTTCAAAGAGTACGTTGTCCGGCAACACCACGGCGGCGCTGCCGCCGGGCTTCAGGATGCTGCGGATGTGCTGCACGAAGTTGAGCTGCTTGTTGCTGGTGGTGGCCCAGAAGTCCTGCCGGTTGTAAGTGAGCGCCTCGCGCTTCTCCTCGCCTTTGTCGTTCGTTACCGTGGTGCTGCTCTTCTTGCCGAAGGGCGGGTTGGTGAGCACATAGTCGAAGTTGGTGGCGGGTGTGGTGCGCAAGCTATCGTCGCGCAGGATGGGGCTCTCGTGGTCCATGTCCCCCACGTTGTGAAGGAACAGGTTCATGAGGCAGAGGCGCGCGGTGCTCGCCACGATCTCCCAGCCGCGGAAGGTCTCGTATTTCAGGAACTTCAGCTGCTCCTTGTTCAGCTTGTGCGTGGCCGTGAGGTAGTCGCTGGCGGCCAGGAAGAAGCCACCGGTGCCGCAGGCCGGGTCGGCGATGGTCTTCATCGGCTCGGGGCGCACGCATGCCACCATGGCCTGGATCAGCGCGCGCGGCGTGAAGTACTGGCCCGCGCCGCTCTTGGTGTCCTCGGCGTTCTTCTGCAGGAGGCCCTCGTAGATGTCGCCCTTCACGTCTGCACCAAGCAGCACCCAGCTCTCGCCGTCGATCAGTTGGATCAGCTTGTGCAGCTTGGCCGGGTCGGTGATCTTGTTCTGGCTCTTCACGAAGATGTCGCCCAGCATGCCGGTCTTCTTGCCCAGCGCGTCCAGCAGCTGCACGTAGTGGCTCTCCAGCTCGGCACCGCTCTTGTTGCGCAGGCTCTCCCAGTTGAAGTTGTCGGGAATGTGCGTGTCGCGCTTGTACGGCGGCTTGCTGTACTCGTCGGCCATCTTCAGGAACAGCAGGTAGGTGAGCTGCTCCAGGTAGTCGCCGTAGCCCACGCCATCATCGCGCAGGGTGTGGCAGAAGTTCCAGACTTTGTTGACGATGGCGGTAGAGGTCATGGGCTTACAATCCAGCAGTGAGCGAGAGCAGGTCCTCGGCCAAGTAGCCTGCTTGTGAAGCAACTTGTTTGGAGGCATCCGAGTGGCGCACCGTAATGGCCGTGCGCTCCTTGGACCATGCCGCATATCGGGCTTTTGCATCCAGGAAGCGGGCAATGTGTCCATCGAATTTGCCAAGTTCGCCCAAGCTGTTCTTGGCCGGGTCGCGCTTACATGAACCAAAGCGGATCATACCTTCGTCCGTGTTAAGTGCGACCAGATCGAGCTCCACCCCGCCTTTGTCCCAATAACCGGCAATGCGATCTGTCAAGGCGAAGCCAGGAAGTCCTTTGCGGCTGCGCTCCTCATACAGGGTGGCGGCAAGTCTTTCCAAGCCGAAGCCCTCAGCCAATTTCAATCGTTCATCGGCTTGTGCGATCAGTGCGTCCATTGGACGGAATTGCACGGATGCCACCGGTTTGGCTAAAGCGGCCAACCAACTCCGCAGAAAATTGTCCGAGATATAGTAGCGGCCGGACCGTGAGTTGGCCTTGGCGAAGATCGGTAGCCGACGTTCCACCATCCGGTAGGTGGCGGTAAGGTTCACCAAGTAGCCGCCCACCTGCTTGGCCTGCCCGCTGTCCAGCTCGCGCAGGCGGGCCTCGATCTCCCCGTTGGTGCAGCCGGGGTTCTCGGCGATGAACTGCAGCACCATGTTGTAGCGGCCGCGCAGCTCGTGCAGGAACCAGTTCTCCGCCTCGTTGCGCAGGGGCGACGAGCTCTCGAAGAACATGCGGCGCAACACCGCCTGCCGCGCCTGGCCGTACACCTGCTGCTCGTAGCAGTCGCGGTAGAATTTGGGCACGCCCTCGAAGAGGTTCCAGTAGAAAAGCAGTTCCTCCGGGGTGCCCTCGCCGTGGGTACGTAGGATCTCCAGCACGGACGCGATGTCGAGGTGGCCCAGGTCCAGCCGGTCGGTGAGGCGGTTGAACAGGGGCGCGCGCCGGTCCTCCAGCAGGGCCGTCATCTCGGCGTGGATGGACCCCAGCACCACCAAGCAACCGGGCACCTCCTGCGACCGTGCCTGGCAGCCGTCCACCACCGCTTGCAAGTGGCTGGGGAACTCGCTCAGCGCCTTGCGGTGGAAGTATTGGAACTCATCCAGCACGATGATGTACCCTTCCTCGGCAAGACTGCGGATCATTTGGGCGAACCCCAGCAGGCTTCCGGGGCGCGGGTGGTCCAAGCCGAAGGTGTCCATGAACCCATGCACCGCCGCCAGCACCCCGGCAGGCTCCGAGTCGGGTATCTGCACATAGAAGGACTTGCGGTCCGGGTGCCGACCCAGCGCCTCGCGGATCAGGGCGGTCTTGCCGATCCGGCGGCGGCCCGAGATCTTCACGAAGGCCCAGCGCCCCCGGTCCAGCACCTCGTCCAAGCGCCGTAGCTCCTGATCGCGGCCGTAGAACTTCCAAGCCATGCTACAAACTTAGTGTAATACTTACTACACTATTGATCATATCAACACAACAGTCTGTTCATCAGCACAATATGAACCATCGAGTGCTGTGCGACCAGGCCAGCTCCCAGCCATTGCCCAGCCTCGACACAGCGTTCCGGGCCGCAGGAAGGCAGCCGAACGGCCACATGGCACCCGACCCAGCCCGAAAAAGGTTAATGTAACGGCCATTACATTAACTCGCAATGGTCTATATCTTGATGAGATTCAGCCTAATGTGCACGCAAGTGCAGCGTATAGCGACTGCGCATTGGGGCGAACTCACCACCCATGCCGTAGCCCACGCCATCATCGCGCAAGGTGTGGCAGAAGTTCCGGACTTTATTGACGATGGTGGTGGAGGTCATGGGGGGCGGTGCCAAGAGGCGGAACGATCAATTAGGTGGAAAGGCACGAGCGCGGATGCTTGCGCCAGAGGGGGAGTTGAAGAATTTGGATCAGAATGTCCATCCTTCACGGCGCATCATGCCCAGGATGCTGATGCACGTTAGGCCCATCTCACGGCAAACGTCAGGGATGAAGTGTGTGCGTTTCGGTTTGTTCTTCTCGGCGGCGGGCGTCTCTTGCGTCACCACAATGCCGTTCGGGGTCTTCTGGGCCAGTGCGATCAAGTAGGCGTCGGCTTCCTCGAACTCGGCTTTCGGATCGAGCAGCCGGGAAGCGATGCTGGATGGCGAGCGCCTTTTTGAGCACATCCGCATTCGGGACGAAGATGCCTTTATGCGCCTTGGCCCAGGCGACCAGCTCCGGCGTACCCACCGCATCCACCTCTTCGTGAACAAGCGCCGGTGCGATCAGCCGACCATCGATCGCCAGTTGGTCCATGCGCGAGAGCACCCCGGTGAAGATGTCCGTGGGATAATAACGTGCCTGCCAATCCATCAAGGAATTGGTATCGACACAATAGATCGGCCGTGTTCCGTCGCTCATCCGGTGGCTTCGTTGCCGAGGCCGCGGACCAACTGGGCGCGCAGATCATCGAAGTGGTGGAACTTCAGGTCCAGGTAGCGCGACGCATCCACGGATGTGATGCGGTTGGCGGCCAAGGCACCGAGCACCAGCGTGGTGTAAGGCCGACCATTGCGGCTCACGGCTTTCAAGGCCTGCGGAACAGGCCCACCCTTGCGTTCGGGCAGCGTGGCCACATACGCATCCCATGCCTTCCGCCAGCCATGGTATTGCGGCCAGCTCATGTAGCCTGCATCGGCCAGGCGCGTGGCCATGGCCAAGGGCGTTATGCGGAAACGGCGTGCCAGCTTGCGGATGTTGTCGATGGTCCACGGCCCTTGCATAAGGCCCAAATGTGCGAGCATATCACGCAGCGCATCGCTGGGCACCAGGGTCATGCTCGCGACCTGCTCGGCGAAGCGCTCCACATCGTGCCACTGTTTTTCGGTGCGGCGCTCGCTCAGCGCGGGCGCTTCCTCGTTCGCGTTGGCCAGCAGCAGGTGCGCCAGTTCGTGCAGCAGGGTGTAGGTCTTGGCTTCGGGGATCTCCTTGCTGTTGATGCCCACCACCGGCATGGGGCTGCGCAAGAGCGCCACGCCGCGCGCCTCTTTCAAGGGTACTTTGCTGAACTGGAACACGAGCACCCCCAATTGTTCCGCCTTGTCGCGCCAAGTGTTCCAAGCGCGCGATTCGTTCGGCCAGGCCAGTTGCTCCGCCACGCTGATGCCCAATGCGGCACGCAGCTTTTGCGCCACCGCTTCCGCGCCCTCGTGTTGGTGCGCGGCCATCGCGAACGGCGTCACCGGCTCGCCCAGTTCGGCCATCAAGTCCAGTGCGGTATCGCGGCGCAACAACATACGCCGCAGCGCCAGCCGCAACTCGGGCGATTCGTGCCCCGGCTTCACCTTGGGCAAACGCCGGTACTCCGCCGCCAGCGGGGTAAGCTTGGGCGGTGCAGGCAGAAAAAAGACGCTGAACGGACGTTGAAGGAAATGCGCAAGTTTCTCCACCTGCCGCATGGTGGGTTGCCGTTTGGCCGCCAACCAGTCCTTGACGCGCTCCTCCTTTACATCGATGCCCTTGGCGACGCGCTCCAGCGTGTGGCCGCTCTCGGCCAATGCCCATGCGAGCAACGGCGGATTGATGGCGACGGTGGAGCGGGCGCTCATGGCTCAAAGGTACCGGCGGGCCCGTTCAAAGGGATCGCGGGTTCCCGCGTGATCCAACATCCGTTGGCTAAGATCCGGCCTTGGTCAGGTGCGCGGCGGTTGGCTGTGGCCGGGCCACGAGCGGAGGATGCGGACGGGTGAGTTGGATGAAGCCTTTTCCTTTTCCTCCCGCAGGGTCTCCGCCTCGGGAACCTGCGTTGGAGGTCGCGTATATGAGCCTACATGCCGAATGCACCCTTGTAGCGCAGGGTCCCACGGAGTTGGTTGGCATCATTGGGGGTGGAGACCCTGCGGGAGTAGTAAAATGCGTACGCTGAAGGCTTGGGTCATTAGAATATGAATGGATGGATGGAGTATTTCCGGGTTTGCATACGAATTGAGATCTGCTCGGAACTATGGCTCTAGTAGAACATTTCTTCAAGGAAGAGCTTGCTAGCCTTGTTGACTTGGACACCATGCAAGTCATGCATGGCCTGCCAGAGTTTATGCTTTTTCGGTAGTTCACCTTTGGCCTTCATGAGCCTTATTGTCTGTTCGGCCTCAATTTGGCGGCTATCATTTGATGAAATGAAGCGGTCCGTTTGGGATGCGATATTATCTGCGGACCTCATCGCCTCAAGAAGTTCATCCCAATCAAGACCTATCATTTCGAACACGTTCAACTCCAAGTCAGGTATGTCCACGAGGTGCTTGCTGTAGACCATGCCGCCAGTATGTGCTGCGATACACCTGAGCTTGTATGCTTTAGTCCAAGTGTCGCGGTGTGCTCCATAGTCAATGCCGAAGAGCTGTTCAGCGTATCTCAGCGGTTCCGGGAGGGAGGCCCTTCCAAGGATTGGTTTGCCAATTGCCTCCCCGACAGCATTCAGCTTTAGAGGCTGCGTGAGGGTGTCGGGTCGTTTGACGTAACCCAATGCCGCCAGATGAACAAACGTTACTTCTTGGAGAAAAGACTCAAGGTTTGCGGCAGTCAGCACCAGAAGATGCAACCTAGTACGCTCCATATAGACCGGAAGCCAGTGATGCGTTTCCGACACACTCCGTGGGAACATTCGTCGATCGAACGAGCACCCAATTTCATCAACGGTGTAGGCGCTGTCGTCCTTTCCATCGATGAGCTTCGAAATGCTATCCGCGCCGATTTGATTGGTCCAGTGGACCATTGACAGCTCATTAAGCTTTCGTCGGAATCTCCGAAAGGACAGTGTGCTTTTCCAGCCGTTCTCCATCGCCATGGTTTTACACTTTAGAAATTGTTAATCGTGGACTGGCCCGCGAGCAAATTGACCGTGAGGCTGCGCCGGTACATAGGCTTTGTATGGGTGAGTCGCATGATCATATACTCTTCTGGAACTCTTCAAAAAGCTGTTGCTCGAACTCATCCAAGCCAAACTCTGCCGCATCCAGTTCTCTCAAGCGGTCGAGTACGACATCAAAGCTACCAGCGCCGTCAAGTTTCTCTTTGAACTTGTCCGTGACTTGAACAGGCAGCCCGAACTCTTCCAAGGCCATGTGATATGGACCCAAGAAGAGGTTCTCCAGTTCATTGATAAAGTATGTGTAGTCGCCGGGCCCACCGATAACCTCATGCCGAATCGCCGAAAATGCTCTGAGTAACTTGGGTAGCTCGAAGCTTGCCCAAGACCTATCGAATTCCAACACACGCTCCACCGCCTCATCAACAGACTTGGCTCTAAATGCAGGAGCTTGAAGAAGCTCTTGATCAATGCGGAAACGGATGTTGTTGCCTGCCCGCAATTGCGAGACTTTCACAGCCAACTGACCACCTGAAGAGACACCACCGCGCCTTCTCTTCGACGTAAGCTCTACCCAGAGAATTTCGCACGTCACCTTGAGTTGCTCATAAGTAGGGTGCCCAGACCACGCCAGCATTCGCTGCTCTGTTGTTGTTGCCGTACGCAGGCGCTTGGCCAAGCCAATGAGCTTGTCCGGCTCAACTCCTGAATGCCGCTTGATCGTGGCAATCGAAAGGTCGCTCTGATTCATGATAGACTCCAATCGCTCTTTCGACCGGGGCTTTAGGTCCTTCTCCTCCAACTCCATCAAGATGCTATCAGGTGTTCCTTCCTTCTGAGAGAACAAGGGGAAGTCTACGAAGGGCAGCTCTTGCGCAGGTGGTTCGTGGAACAGGAAGACCCTGCCTACGAAATGGTGGATCATCCGGCTTGAACGACCCTTGATGTTGTTGAAAGTGAAGTAGTCGAACTTGCTCTGGGCGATCTTGTTGTCGAAGATGACCACGTTCTTGGCCTTGGTGTTGACGCCCTCGATCAGGGTTGAAGTGCATACAAGTGTCTTCAGCTGTTCGTTGTTGAACGCTCGCACTACGAACTGTGACAACGACCGGGGGAGCTTGCCGTGATGGAGGCCAATGCCTTGAACAATGGCTTGGGGAAGTATCCAATTCGTATGGTAGTGCTTGCCGATCCACTCTGCTGCATCCTTCAATTCCGGCGCTGGCTCGTGAGTGTCTGACTCCAGCAACGCACGCGCTACCTCATTGACCCGCGACGGTGATTTGCAATAGACCAGCGTTGGCTCGTTCAGCTTCCCGAAGAGCTCGACCAGGTCTTGGATATCATTCTCGCCTGGCCGAACGCGCTGCACCTCAGATACCACGGTCATGAACTCGGTGCTGATGAAGCGGCACTTGAACCTTTTCGCCAAGCCATGCGGTATCTCCTTGATATTCGGGCCGAGCATGTAGAAGGTGGCCTCGTTCTTGAGCAACCGGATGAAGGCTTGATTCAACGCCGCTGTGCGTGTCGGATCCTCCTTCAGCGCACCTATCTTGTAGAACTCATCTATCACGAAGAAGTCGATCTTCGGGAGACGGTCATATGCTATTGTTCTCTCAGCCGTGAAGAGAAAAATATTCCGTTCACCGGGCTCTTGGGCTACCTGCGAAATGACCTTGTACCGGTCGCCGAATCGAGCCAGCCGCTTTCGCGTTTCGTCGATTAGAGCAATGGTCGGCACGACCACAACGATGTTGTTGAATTTGCCGCTGGCGATCACCGCATCGATGACCTTGCTCTTCCCAAAGCTCGTTGGTGCGCTCAGGATCACGCTCTCGCCATCCATCAAGTACCGATACACCTCCGCTTGCTCTCTATGGAACACAACATCGGGTTCGTCATAGTTCAGTGGCCGGTGGTACTCATAGTTGATGGCATCGCCGATGGAGAGGTGACTCTCATCCGCATAAGGAAAAAGCCCTTGTTCGTTCAGTAGCGCATCCAGCACTTCGTCCATCGGGCTGAACGCCTTTCGATGTTCGAGTGCGCGCAAGGTCAGGTCGAGGCAGGCCGCTTCGTTGTTCGTGTTGAGCAAGTGTGTTAGCCCGCGCAGTATTTCAAAGCGCTCGCTGGCGATCGTCGCAGGGTTCGCAAGCCGCTCCCTGATCTGCCCTTGGGTTAGGATGGTTGCCATGCCTTAAGTCGGTTGTGGAGCTCCGCGAGGAGTACCTTCTTTGTGTGCAGCGGGAGAAGGAAAAGATGCACCCTTAGATGCGCGGGAAGCTGTGTGCCCGTGAACTGCGCATAGTGGGTGCGAATCTCCGCCTCGAACGCCTTCTTGTAGGCGTCGTCTACCTTCTTGTGTCCATTCACGCATTCGCTATCGTATGTGATCAAGACCGCGATGCACGTTCTCTTGAAGACCTCATCGAGCGATGTATTGGAGGAGATCAACTTCTTCAGTGCATCACCTTCCGGCCAAGCGGGGTCGATTTTGTTGCCAATGAGCATGAACTCGGTACGCAGGTAGTCCGCCTTGGTGTGTGCGTCGATCTCCTCAAGAACAGCTTTGATCGCTGGCTTCACGTCCTCATAGAACTTGGCTTCACCGAGCCAGAGCTCCATCCCATCCGCAGCGTTGACCACATGAACAGCATCGAAGCCTTTCACCGTCTCGTTGTTCGCTGACTTGTAGAAGATCTTGGAGATCGCCGGAACCGATTTAAAGGCTTGGCGTATGGCAATATGCAGGAACAACTCGCCAAACTCCCCTCGCTTCTGATACTTGTCGGTCTCATAGACGCGCTGTGCTGCGCTTTCCAATTGCTTCACTGCCGTACCCGGCGCCATGTCCTTGAGCTCTGAGTAGTTCAACGCGAACTCCGGCAACCACTGCATCACGTGCTTCGCGAACTGCTTCACACGCCACTCGTCCAATTCGTAGCCAACACATAAACCCGATAGCCCCGGCGCGAGTTGCAGGTCATGAACACGCACTTCAAGAAATGGCTCGGGAGGGTCGAAGAAGTTCATACAGAAGCCGTATTGTTCACCAACCGCCCCTCAAAAGCCCGCTTCAAAACCGACTGCCGCAACCGCGTGCTTTGGGACAGCTGCGCGTCGAGGGTGGTTTCCATTTCTTCAGTCCGTTCAAAGGCTTCTTGGATGCGCATGACCAAACGCCGCTGGACCTTGATCGGTGGTAGCACCAATTCAAATCGCGCCAGCATCTTGCCGGTCAGATGCTTGATCGTCGTACCGGTGTAGTACTTGTCGATCGTTCCTAACCAGGCAGCGGACAACACATTGAACATCACAAAGTGAGGGTCAGTACTCGTGTTGCAGCGGATGCGATGAAGTGCCTTCTGGATCTTCATATCAGGAATGGACCCGTCCCATACAGCACAACGTCCAGGCTCCCCTCCCTCACACATCACCAAGTCCCCGACTTCGAGGCCATAACGCTCATGCTCATGGTCGCCAAAAGGCATTTGATGTAGGTCTTCGGTCTCAAATGCACCCCATCGGACGTTGATGTTTCGCAAGTAAGGATGTGGCGTCCCTTTGTTTTTCTGCCTGTCAAGCATTTTGCCCAAGCATAGATCTGCAACGTCTGCAAGAACTACTGTTTCAGCGTTCGGGTCTTCACCTGCTTCCTCCACCGCCGCCTTCAACACCGCCTGCTTGTACCGTTTCAGCTTGGCCTTGGCCGCGTGCAGCCGCGCCACCGCCGCATCCAGCCGGCCCAGCTGCAGCTCGATCGCTTCCACGATACGACGCTGCTGAGGAAGCGGGGCTACAGGAACAGGAATCTTATTCATCGCCCCCTTCGTCAACTTCAAACGTGTCGTGCCTGTGACGTATGGCGAATAATCCAAGATGTTGAGAAAGTGCATCAGGTATGCGTTCGGCATTCCATCCCTTGCACGGAGGATGTGCGCGTGGTTGTTTACCCACGACTTGCCCGAGATCATGTACGCTTTGGGACGGCCCGGTTCCAAGAAGGGAGCACCATCCTCGCCGACTAGCACCACTTCCTCATCGAGCAAGTGCTTGTCGATCCAACCGACTTGGCCGGTCGCACCATAGTAGGGCACGTCTCCTTTACGTGTCTCGCGTTCGGCCGCGTTAATGGGCTTACGCTTATTGTCCAAGTTGTCAGCGACTTCAGCTAGGGGCAGCCAGCGCCACCCCTGAGGGAGCCCTTCGTGCACACCTGGGATGGCAACTACCTCGCTTTCCATCACACCATCTGTAAGATCTCCGGCATCTCGTCATAGGTGCGGCCATCCAGCTCGCGCCCGGCCGCCTTCTTGTTGGTGCCGCCCCACTGCTTGAAGAAGAAGGCCACGTTGGCGCGGTCGCACTGGTCCTTGATGTCCAGTACCCAATCGGGCTTCATGGGGCGGGGCTTGCGGCCGCTCTCACCGCCCACGATCACCCAGTCTATGCCATGTAGGTCCATGTTCGGTAAGGGGCCAATGAGCGGTTCGCAGCTCAGGAATTTCACCCGCGCGCCGGTCTGACGCAGCAGGTCGATGCGGTGGCGCACACGGCCGTCCTCCACGCTGGTGCCCATCCACACGTTGTGCGGCCATTGCAACAGGCCCTGCTGGTCGTAGCGTAGCAACACGTCGGCCCGCTTGGTGAGCACCTGGAACACGTGCTGTGGGTTGTCCTTCATCACGGCGAACACGCGCTCGATGAATTCCACCGGCACGTCCTTGTGGAAGAGGTCGCTCATGCTGTTCACGAACACCACCTTGGGCTTCTTCCAAGTGTAGGGCGTGTCCAGCTCGCTCTCGTGGATACGCAGCTTGAAGTTGTCCTTGTACTTCTCCACGCCCATGGCCTGCAGGCGGCGGCTCATAACCTCCGCGTAGCAGAACTTGCAGCCCGCGCTCAGCTTGTTGCAACCCGTGGTGGGGTTCCAGGTCATTTCGGTCCATTCGATGCTGCTCTGTGCCATGGGTCAGAGGTTGTCGATGATCTCCTGGGCGATGCGGGTGGCGTCCTTGTTGTTACTGGCCATCACGAAGTGGAAGATGGGTGAACCCGTGCTGTTGTTAAGGCGCAGGGGATCCGGTGTGACGAATTTCCAGACAGATCCGAGACGCTCAATATAGAGCCGGGCGATCTTGTTAATGGGATCGGTGACCTTCTGAACGATCTCCGCTTCGTCCCCGAAAAGTGTGGGGGCGGTCACTGTGGAATAGAACGAGCGCCGCACACCTTCTTCATCTAATCCGAAGAACTCGCAAAGGCGGGCGATGCTTCGCAGCTCGCCCTTGCGATCAAGCAGGCGGTTCACGATGACGCCGGTGGGAATGAGGATCCAGATGTCGGTACGGGTGCCCTCCAGCGCGGCGATGCTCTCCCAGCGGACTTGCATGCCGAAAGGGTCCAAGAAGACCAAGCTGGCGAAGCCTTTATCGTCCTTCAGTTTGGTAGCGAGCTTCAAGAGTTGCTCGTTGCTGTCGCCAGGCCGGAAGACCAGTCGCTCTCGCAGGTCGTCTTGCACAAAGGTCAGGCGCTGCTGCAGGGATCGGCTGGCGGCCTCATCTCGATCAATGAAGTAGTACCAATCGAAGCGCCACTTGTCCGGTAATCGCAAGAGGCGTTCGGCCGCGCCTCGGTAAACGAACTCCTCTTCTTCCAAGATGGAGAGCTGGTCCATCAGCTCGCGATCCTCCTTGGGCCGGCGCTCACCGCTCCCTGCGAAACCATCGTAGTAGATGGTCTTCCAGTAGTTGTGCTTGGCCATGATGGTGAGGTAGGCCTTCACGTACTTCTCGAAGGCCGCCAGCTTCCGCTCGGTCCAACTGCCACCCCAGCCTTCGGGCTTGGGCTCGCTGACGAGTCCGCTACCTCCGACCATTTTCATCAAGAATTGACGTCGAGGGGTGGCAAAAACCGATTCCTAGCCCAGAAATGCACATCGTAACCATCATTCTGGGTCGTGGAGTTGCCATCACGCCGCCAACGTTTCGTTCAACTCATCGATCAGTGTGTCCATCTCCTCGCCAAAGAGCTGGTACATCCTCGCTAAACCGCCCTGCTGGCCCATGGTGCCCAGCTCCAGGTCGTCGCGGTCCAGGTGTACGCTGGTGGCGATGTGGTCGCGCACCAGGTGCAGCCAGGCCATCTGCGCCTCCGTGAACTTCACCGCGCCCGCCTGCTTGCGGAAAGCCCATTCCTGGAAGTTCTTGCGCACGGTATCTGCGTAGGGGCGTAGCTCCGTGTCCACCCCCAGTTCGTAGCGGATGAGCGCAACCAGGTCGGTGAGCTGGCGTTGCGGGCTGGCGGCTTTCTTCAGGCCCAAGGCACGTTCGTAGCTGGCCCATACCCGGTCGCTGGTGAGGTTCCACGGCGGCTGTTGCAGGGCTTCGGCCACCTGCTGCACCATGCGGAAGGTGAGTTCGCGGCGGCGGTAGGGCTGGCCGTAGTAGATGCCGAGGGCCGTAAGCTCATCGCGCTTCGCAGCAAGGAAGTCCTTGAAGGTCTGCACCACGGCGGCGGCCTGCTCGTGCATGCGGTCCTGCGGACCGGCATAGGTCACCTGGTCCAGGTTCACGGTATCGATCAGCTGCTCGTGTTTGCGGCGCACGTTCTCCACGTATTCGCGGAAGGCGGGATCATCGAAGAGGGCGGTGGCGGCCTTGGGCAGGTCGGTGTTGGGTTGGGCGGCCACCGCATCGGGGTCGTGCGCATCCAGCAGGGCATGCACCACCTGCTGGATGGTGCGGCCACCGGCCTTTTCCTGGAACTGCTCCTTTTCCTTGGCTGCCAGTTGCTTCTCCAAGCGGGTGAGGCGGTTGGCCAAGCTGGTGAGCGTGTCCTCGTCGCGGTGGCCCAGCACCACCTGCATCATCAGGTCCTTCAGGCTTACGCCGGGCTTGCGTTCCAGCGGACGGCTGTCGCTCTTGCAGCTTTTCAGCACGCCCACGGCATCCACGATCACGAAGTGGGTTTTGTTGCCGTTGGCGCTGGGGGTCACTTTGCGCAGGCCGTCGGCATCGAGGGTGCGGGTGCCGCGCCCCTTCATCTGCTCGAAGTAGTTCTTGCTTTTCACATCGCGCATGAAGAGGAGCAGTTCCAGGGGCTTTACGTCGGTGCCGGTGGCGATCATGTCCACCGTTACGGCGATGCGGGGGTTGTAATCGTTGCGGAAGCGCGCCAGCAGGCCCTTGGGGTCTTCCTGGGTGTTGTAGGTGATCTTCTTGCAGAAGTCGTTGCCCTCGCCGTATTCCTCGCGGATGATCTGGATGATGTCGTCGGCATGGCTGTCGGTCTTGGCGAAGATGAGCGTCTTGGGCACCTCATTGCGGTGGGGGAAGATCTCCGTTTCCACCGCCTGCTTGAAGGCCTTGATCACCGTGCGGATCTGGCTGGGGTTCACCACATCGCGGTCCAGCTGGGTGCCGGTGTAGCTCACGTCCTCATCGGCCTGCTCCCAGCGCTTGGTGCGCGTAAGGCGGTCGCGCTTGTCGATGTACTGCTGCGCCTTGATCTGCCCGCCCTGTTTGGTCACCTTGGTCTCGATCACGTAGGCGTCGTGCCCCACGTTCACGCCATCAGCCACGGCCTGTTCGTGCGTGTACTCGCTCACCACGTTCTCGTGGAAGAAGGCGTAGGTGCGGGCATCGGGCGTGGCGGTGAGGCCCACGAGGAAGGCATCGAAGTAGTCCAGCACCTGCCGCCAGAGGTTGTAGATGCTGCGGTGGCACTCGTCGATGATGATGAGGTCGAAGAATTCGGGCGGGATGGTGGCGTTGTACGCCACGGGGGCGGTAGCGGGCGACGCATGCGTCGCCCCCACAGCCCGGGCCACATCGGCGGCCGGCGCTTCCTCGGCGCCCTCGGCCAATTCCTCGCCCTGCAAAATGGAATACATGCGCTGGATGGTGCTGATGCACACCTGCGCGGCGGGGTCGATGAAGCTGCTGGTGAGGCGCTGCACGGCGTAGAGCTCGGTGAATTTGCGCCGGTCGTCGTTGGGCGTCCAGCTCTGGAATTCCTGCTCGGCCTGTTCGCCGAGGTTCTTGGTGTCCACTAAGAAGAGCACGCGGCGGGCGCCCACGGGCGGCTTCAGCAGGCGGTACACGCTGGTGATGGCGGTGAAGGTCTTGCCGCTGCCGGTGGCCATCTGCACCAAGGCGCGGGGCTTGTTCTGCGCGAGGCTCCGCTCCAGGTTGGTGATGGCGTTGACCTGGCATTGGCGCAGCCCGGCGGGGTCCAGCGGCGGGAAGCGGGTGAGGCGCGTGCGGAAGCTGTCCTCCTTCAGCCATTCGCGCAGCGTCTCCGGCCGGTGGAAGCTGAAGACCTCGCGGGCGCGGGGCTTGGGGTCGCGGAGGTCCCAGTGCTTGGTGATCTCGCCGGTGCTCAGGTAGCAGAAGGGCAACAGGCTCTGGCCGATGGTCCAGCGCAGTTTGGCGGTGGCGTAGCCTTCGGCTTGCTCCTCGTGGGCGGTGAACCGTTCGGCCTCGGTGGCCTTCTTGGCCTCCACCACGCCCACGGGCACGCGGTCCACGAAGAGGATGTAGTCGGCGGGGCCGGCATCGGTGTCGTACTCGCGCACGGCCACGCCCAGCGCGGCCGAGGGGTTGAAGGCGGCCTTGTCCTGCACGGCCCAGCCGCTGGCTTGCAGCATGCGGTCGATGTGCTCGCGGGCTTGTTGTTCGGGGGCGAGGGGGGCCATCAGCCCCGCAAAATACCGCATGGCCGGTGATCGGTGGCGCAGTGCTACAGATCACTGCATGTACTCCTCCATGAATGCCCGTACGCCCATGATCCGGGTGCGGCCATGTTTCCCCAACACAAGCAGGTCCTCATCGCCACTGAGCAGCACGTCCGCCTTGGTCCGTTTGCACAGGAACAGCAGGTAATCATCCGCCGCATCCCGGGACACGGCCTCGATCGAGGTGGCGGCCGCGTGGATCTCCGCGTTCAACTCAAGTACATAGACGAGTTCATCCACTTTCTTCACCGGGAACTACTTGCGGAACTTGGAACGCCTAGCCACTTGATCAAGCTCATCCAGCAGCATGTCGTCCAGAATGACGGTGAACGCTTTGTCGCGGAACAACCGGTCAAGGCCCTTGATGCGTGTGCCGATCAACAAGCTGACCAGCACATTGGGATCAACGACGACGCGGAGGGTTGGCATCGCGGCGTTCCTCCCAAAGTTCACGGCGCACTTCCTTGCAGGCCCGCACGATCTCCCGTTCGCTTATGGAGTTCGGCTGGAATGCCGTAAGAATCTCCTCCCACTTGGCCTTCAATCCGGCAAGGCGCAAGTCTTCGGCCAGCTTGATCTGGTCCTTGGTGGAGAGGCTCAGCACAAGCTCCGCGACCTGCGCATAACTGATACCCGGCTTGTCCGATTTGAAGGCCATTGCTCATGATCCTACACTCAAAGGTAGGCCGTGAAGCACGTGATACAAATGGTACGACGGGCCAACTGAACTCCTTTCTACATACTGGCCTCCGTTTCCGCCCCCTACCTCCCCTTCCACTTGAACCTCAAAATGCTCGCCGGCACCAGCCCCTTCTTGTCACCCTCGCTGCTGATGAGCAGGTCGCCGTTGGGCAGGAACGCCAGGCCTTCGGGCTTGTAGAAATCGGCTGCGGGCAAGGGGATCACGCGCTGCAACGAATCGCCGAAGATGGCGAGCAGGCGTTCATCGGCGCTTAGCACGAAGAGCTGGCCGGTGCGCGGATGCACCGCGATGGCGCTGGGGCTGAAGCGCACGGGGCCCTTGGCCAGCGCAGGCCACTGCTTGGCGAAGGTGGCGGCCACATCGCTGGTGTTCAGTTCGCGGTAAACGGAAACCGCATCCCCTTTCACCAAGTGTATGGGGCGCAGGTCGCCGTGGCCCACTACGGGCGCTTCCTTGCTGGCGAGCAGCAAGCTGCCATCGGGCAGGGCGAAGAGCCCTTCGTAGTTGAGCGAGGGCACACTGAGCTGGCGGTCACCGATCAACGCACCGCTCTTGCGGTCCAGCGTGAAGAGCTTGCCGTCGCTGCGCAGCACGGTGATGCGGTCCCCATGCGCGGCCACGCCTTCAAAGTCGCCCACGTCAGTGAAGCGCAGCACACGGGTGATGACATCGGTTTGCAGGTCGTACTCGAACACCGCGCCTAATTCATCCTGCACGCAGTACACGCTGTGCGGCCCGGCCATGGCAATGCCGGAAACCTCGCGCAGCAAGGCTGGCAAGGCCCAGCTGCTGTCGGGCCGCAGCAGGTCGTAGGGTTCGTCCGGCGGCATCATGGCAGCGAGGTCCTTCGCGCTCCAGCCGTCCGACGCCATCAGGCCGCGCGGGTCGTACTTCTTGCCTTCGGTGGTGTAGTAGAGGTTGTGCTCCACGCCGTCCATCACCACCTCCACCTTGATGAAGGTGCTGTCGTTGGCGGTGATCAGGCTGGTCTCGTCCAGCAGCCAGCCGGGGTATTGCTTGTCCAGCTTCTTGCGGATGCGGTCCATCACCTCCGGTGCCGGCGTGCCTTCGCGTTCCTCGTACACCACCTTGCCGTCGTGGATGCCCAGCTCCACCTTCTTGCCCTGGCAGAAGTAGTCCACCTCCAGCAGGTCGAAGGCAGCGCGCTGCACCTTCACGATGTCGGCACCGGGGCAGCGTTCGTGCACGAGGCGGGCGTAGGCCGCTTCGGAGGCGGGTTGCGCGGCGGCGGCAATGCCGCAGAGGAGCACTGCGCCAGTGATGATGTGCTTGAGGTGTGGCATGGGGAATTGAGGGGCTTCAGGGCACGAGCGTGGACGCTCGCGCCAAAAATGAGCACGAGCGCGGACGTTCGCGCCAGAGAATGTGCATCAGCGCAAACTTCGGGCTCAATCGGCCTGCTTGCGCAATTGCACGCCCGCGGCGTCGTAGGCCACCTTCCACTCTTCCGGGCCGTTCTGCACCTCCACGATCCAGGTGGTGGCGCCGTCGGCTTCGATGCGCTTCACATCATCCGTGCGATAGCCGGGGAATTCCTTGGCGATGGCGGCTTTCACGGCCTCGGGCAGGTCGCTGGCGGAGACTTCTTCCTCATGGCGCAGCAGCTTTCCGCTGGCATCGTACCAAGCTTCGTGGTCGTCGCGGAAGAGGCCCGTCTCGAACTCCACCTTGTATTGCTCGCCTTTCTGCTTCCACTCGATGTCCATGGCCTTGGGGAAGGCTTGTGCAAAGGCGACGGTTACGGCCGCGGGCACTTGGGCCGGTGCGAGGTGTTGGGCGTGGAGGGCTGTGCCGGCGAGCAGGGCTGCGGCGGCAAGGGCGGTTTGCATGTGCATCTTCATCGGTTGTCTATTTGTTGGTTCGTGTTCGTGCGGACAAAGGGAAGGGATGCTTTGGGAAAGATCTGGGAATGGATATAGGATAAACTCCCAGGACAGGATGGGGTGCCCGATGGGATGAGGAGGGCCGGAGGCCCTAGGTTCGGAACGCACTCGGCACATAGCCGAGCGCGAGCTGCGGGCAGTTGCCAGGCATAGTTCGTAGTTCGCAGGGAAGGGGACCGATCGGCAGCTTCAGTGCATTGGGGCGATTGCTGCGGACTCGCTCCGGCGCAGAACCGACCACTACGAACTTCGCCCTACGAGCAGTTGCAAGTTGTCAGGCATTCTCTGACCCCAGTGTTCCTCGCGGAACCCGCCGAGGGAGCTATGAGAGCATGAAGCAGTGGCCAGCGTCGGACCGGTATTCGAGCTTCAATTCATACAGCTCCGCGATGGCCTTGGCGATGGCCAGGCCCAGACCGGTGCCGCCATCGGCGGTGGTCTCCTTGTGGAAGCGGGTGAAGATGCGCGCCGCATCCAATGGCTTGTCGCCGGTGTTTCGCACGGTGAGGCGGTCTTGTTCCACCTGCACCGTGACGCTGCCACCTCGTTCGTTGTGGAGGATGGCGTTCTTGAGCAGGTTGGTGACGAGGGTGCGGGCCAGCGCGGGATCCATGGAACGCACCAGGTCGCCGGATGCTTCGAAGTGCAGGGCCACGGAGCGGTGTTCGGCGAGGTCGGTGAATTCGTCCATGACCTCCTTGGCGATGGCGGCGAAGGAGACTTCCGTTTCATCGGGGAACTGGCGGTTCTCGATCCGCGCCAGCAGCAGCAGCGACTTGTTGAGGCGCACCAAGCGCTCCAACACTTCGATCACTTCGCCGAGGGAAGCCATGCGCTCCTCCTCGCTCCCGCCCTGCTCGGCCAGCAGCTCCAGCTTGTTGATGGCGATGGCCAGTGGCGTTTGGAGCTCATGCGCGGCGTTGGCGGTGAAGGCGCGTTGGTCGGCATAAGCTTCGGCGGCGCGGCGCACCAGCCCGTTGGCGGCGGCATGCAGCTCGTTGAACTCGCTGGTGCGCGTGGGCACGGGCGGAAGTTCCTGCGCGGTGCCCAAGCGGAAGGCCTTCAACTGTGCGAGCATGGCGTGGAAGGGCTTCCACAGCCGCCGCAGCACCACGTTGTTCACCAGCACGATGGTGAGCAGCAACACCACATACAGGGCAATGAGCGCGATGGCCAGGCGCTCCACGAGGTCGTCTTCTTCCACTGTGCTGGTGTATACCTGGATCTTGTGGAATTGGTCTTTGTACTTGAACGTTCCGGTACGCAGCCGAACACGTTCCACCTCGCCTTCGCTGGGCACGTACAGCAGCGTGTCCACGTACCGCTTCTTCTCCTTCCCTTCCGCTGGTTCGATGGCGAAGCCGTACAGCCCGAGGTCGCGCACGTGGAGCAGCGCGCTGTCGGTCTTCAGGCGGTGGGTGATGACTTCCTCCTGGTCATCCAGACCTTCGTCGATGCTGTCGCGCACAGCTTCGCGCATCAGGAAGAAGAAGGCCACGGCCCACAGCGCCAGCACCAGCAGCAGGGCCAGGGAGACGTGCAGGAGGGAGCGGTTGAGGAGTTTCATTCAACGGGGATGTGCGTTGCTCTGGCCGCAGGTTCCCCTGCGGGAGACCGCTGCGGGAGCAAATGGGAAAGGGACCTTTCTGGCCGCAGGGTCCCCTGCGGGAGACCGCTGCGGGAGCAAGTGGGAGAGAGACCGCTCAGGAAGCGGAAGTGTGGAAAACCGCTGCGGGATCGGATGGGAATGCTCAGGCAACTTCATGATTCCACCAATCGGTATCCGATGCCGTACACGGCCTGCACTTCCAAGGCAGCATTGCCGTGCTTCAGTTTCTTCCGCAGGTTCTTCACTTGTGCGTATATGAAGTCCAGGTCGTCCCCTTCATCGGCATGGTCTCCCCAGACGTGCTCGGCTAACGAGGAGCGCGTCACCAACCGGTCCTTGTTGAGCAGCAGGTACGTGAGCAGGTCGAACTCCTTGCGGTTGAGCGCCAGCGGTTGGCCGGCCACCTGTACGGTGCGGTCCTCCGGATGCAGTTCCACGTTGGCGGCGGTGATCGCCTTGCTTCCGCCGAACTGCTTGCGCCGCAGCACCGAGCGCACGCGGGCATTGAGCTCGGCGATGTGGAAGGGCTTGGTGAGGTAGTCGTCCGCGCCGAGGTCCAGCCCGGCGAGCTTGTCGTCCAGCGAATCCTTGGCGGAGATGATGATGACGTTGCCCTGTTTGCCACTTTCTTTCAGCGCCCGCAGCACTTCCAGGCCGCTGCCTCCCGGCAACATGATGTCCAGCAAAATGAGGTCGTAGGTGTGATCAGCCACCTTGCGCAACGCCTCCGCCTTGTTCACGGCATGCTCCACGGTGAAGTGTTCCCGCACCAGCGAGCGCGCGATCACCTCGGCGAGTTGCGGCTCATCTTCCACCAGCAGGACTTTCATCGGGGCGAAAGTACCGGGGAGATGTGGGAAGGAATCGGGAAGGCGATGACTCACGGCCAACTATGGTTCCCGCGCTGGGGAAAGGCGGAGGCTGCGTGTTGCGGGATGGAGGAGCCGGAAACCTACGCCGCGCTGGTCGCCACCTCCTTGCTCACCTTCTTGAACAGCCCTTGCAGCACGTTGCCGGGCCCGCACTCGATCACGTTGAGGGCGCCGGCGCCCAGCATGTTGCGCATGCTTTGCGTCCAGCGCACGGGCGCGGTGAGCTGCGCGATGAGGTTGGCCTTGATGCGGGCGGGGTCTTTGCGGCCGGTGGCGTCCACGTTCTGGAACACGGGGCAGCGGGGATCGTGAATGGGCGTATAGGCGATGGCGGTGGCCAGTTCGGCGCGGGCCGGCTCCATGAGCGGGCTGTGGAACGCGCCGCCCACGGGCAGCAGCAGGGCGCGCTTGGCACCGGCTGCCTTCAAGGCCTCGCAGGCGGCATTCACGGCCTCCAGGGTGCCACTGATCACCAGTTGGCCAGGGCAATTGTAGTTGGCCGGCACCACAATGCCGGGCACATTGGCGCAGATTTCCTCCACTTTTTCATCTTCCATCCCGAGGATGGCAGCCATGGTGCCCGGCTGCATCTCGCAGGCTTTCTGCATGGCATTGGCACGCGCGGCCACCAGCTTCAGGCCATCGCTGAATTCCATGGCCCCGGCGGCCACCAGTGCACTGAACTCGCCCAACGAGTGTCCCGCCACCATGTCGGGCTGGAAGGCATCGCCCATGGTTTTGGCCTTGATCACGCTGTGCAGGAAGATGGCCGGTTGCGTCACCTTGGTCTGCTTGAGGTCCTCTTCGGTGCCGTTGAACATCACGTCAGTGATGTTGAAGCCGAGGATGTTGTTGGCATGTTCGAAGAAGACGCGCGCATTGGCGTCGTTCTCGTACAGGTCCTTCCCCATGCCGGGGAACTGGCTGCCTTGGCCGGGGAAGACGTAAGCGTTCATGGGTGCAGGTATTGCGGGGGTGAAAATAGCGGCATGACGTCAATGGTGAATAGCGCAAAAGCAGAAGAGTGGACAGGCACTGCGGCCGTTCCACCCTTCATACGCACGGATCCAATCACTTCCTGTTGCCGAACAGGCGCAGCAGGGCGAGGAAGAGGTTGAGGAAATCCAGGTAGAGGCTGAGCGCCCCCATCAGGGCCATTTTCTGCGCCATTTCGGTGCCGCCGATCATCGTGCCCCCGAGGTTCTTCAGGCGCTGCATGTCGTAGGCGGTAAGGCCGGTGAAAATGATCACGCTGAGGATGCTGATCACGTAGCTCATGCCGTCATTCTTCAGGAACATGTTCACCAGGGAGGCGATCACGATGCCGATCAGGCCGATGAAGAGGATACTGCCCAACTTGGTGAGGTCCGTCTTGGTGGTGTAGCCGGCCACGGCCATCAGGCCGAAAACGGCCGCCGTAACGAAGAACACCGTGGCGATGGAGGCGGTGGTATAGGCCAGGAAGATGAACGACAGGCTGGCGCCGGTTAGCGCCGAGTAGGCCACGAACACGGCCAACAACGTGCTTCCGCTGAGGCGGTTCACCATGCCGCCCATCACGAAGACAAGTGCGAGCGGTGCCAACATCACCACCCAGCCCAGAATGGTCATCTTGCCGGTGGTGAAGTCGATCAAGCGGCCGATCAGGCTCATGTCATGCCCGAACCAGTAGGCTACCCCTCCGCTGATGGCCAGCGCCATGGTCATGTAGGTAAAGACCTTGGCCAGAAAGGCGCGCACGTCATCGGGGTTGGCCACGATGGTCTGCTGCAACGGGCTTTCGGGCGCGAGGTTGGACAGGGAACTTCGGAACATGTGGTTGCGTGATTGTTGTTTGTTCAGTGGAGCTTGGAGGCGACGAGTTTGATGAACTCTTCACGGGTGCGGTGGTCCCGCAGGAAGATGCCGGTGAATGCCGAGGTGGTGGTGACGCTGTTCTGTTTTTGGATCCCCCGCATCTGCATGCAAAGATGCGACGCTTCGATCACAACGGCCACCCCCATGGGCTTCAATGTTTCCTGGATGCAGTCCCTGATCTCGTTCGTCAAACGCTCCTGCACCTGCAAGCGGCGTGCAAAGGCGTCCACTACCCGGGGGATCTTGCTCAACCCGACAATATGTCCGTCCGGGATATAGGCCACGTGCGCCTTGCCGAAGAAAGGCAGCATGTGGTGCTCGCACATGCTGTACAGCTCAATGTCCTTCACCAGCACCATCTGGCTGTACTCCTCCTTGAACATCGCGCTGCGCAGGATCTCCGCCGGGTCCATCTCATAGCCATGGGTGAGGAACTGCATGCTTTTGGCCACCCGTTCCGGGGTTTTCAGCAATCCTTCCCGCTCCGGGTCCTCCCCGATCTCCTTCAGTACTTCCTTGTAATGGGCGCTCAACCGCTTCACCGCCTCGGGATCGAATTTGTCGATCCGTTGGTACCCGTCCATGGGCGCTTGGATATCCACTTCCTGCGATACCAAGCGGCTGTGCGCCCCCGCGGATTTCAAGTTCTCCTTCATCTGTTATGCTCCGTAGTATTCCACGCTGTTGTTCTCCGTTTCCTGCACTTTCACACAGTGCAATTGCCCGCCGATCTGCTTCACCGGCCCTTCGAGCTGCTGCCAGATCGCCACTGCCAAGTTTTCCGTGGTGCTCCCAACACCCTTCATGAATGGCACATCCAGGTCCAGGTTCTTGTGGTCCACCACGTCGATCACATGCACGTGCATCAGGTGGCTCAACTGCTTCAGGTTAACCACAAAGCCGGTTTCCTTGTTCACTGCGGCCTTCACCGTCACCCACAACTCGTAATTGTGGCCATGCCAGTTCGGGTTGGAGCATTTACCGAAGACCTCCAAGTTCTTTTCGTCACCCCAAGCGGGGTTGCCGAGGCGATGGGCGGCACTGAAGCGCTCGCGGCGGGTGATGTGTACAATGGCCATGTGGGGGTTGGATGCAAAGGTAGGGTCGGGGTTACAGGTGGGGATGGAAAGGGGGCAGGGCAATGTCATTAGGTTAAGGGAGGGAGAGCACTGTTGTAGCATAGGCTTCCAGCCTGTGGAACGACAACTTCGCAGGCTGGAAGTCCGCGGAACATGATCCGTTGATAAATGCTCCCTTCACCTAATGACATGGGGGGCGAGGGTGCGTGGGGCGCTTTGCCCATCGAACCCCGCACCCCGGCTTACCTTCGCACGTTCAATCGAACCAAACCCATGCTGGAGACCGCCTACCTGCGCAACCACCCCGACGAAGCCCGCAAGCGATTGGCCAAGCGGAACATTGATGCGGAGGGGTTGCTGGCCCATGCCGCCGAGCTGGACGGGCAGCGCCGCACGGCACAGCAGGCATTGGACAACGAGTTGGCGGCCATGAACGACCAGGCCCGTGCCGTTGGCGAGCTGATGAAGGCTGGCAAGCGGGAGGAGGCGGAAGCCGCCAAGGCCAGGTCCGCTGCACTGAAAGAAACCATCGCCGGGCTAAAAGAGGCATTGGCCACTGCGGAAAAGGCGCTGGACGAGCATCTGTGGACCATCCCCAATACGCCGCAGGAGCGCGTCCCCAGTGGGAAAACGCCGGAGGACAATGTGACGGTAATGCAGCAGGGCAACATTCCGGAGCTGCCTGCCGGCGCCAAGCCGCACTGGGACCTGGGCGCCGAGTACGGCCTCTTCAGCTTGGAGGATGGCGTGAAGCTCACCGGGGCCGGCTTCCCCGTGTACCACGGCCAGGGAGCCAAGCTGCAGCGCGCACTGATCGCCTTCTTTCTGGACCGTGCCATAGCCGCAGGCTATGCCGAAGTGATGCCGCCGTTGATGGTGAACGCCGACAGCGCCTTCGCCACCGGCCAACTGCCCGACAAGGAAGGCCAGATGTACCACGCCACGGCGGACGACCTGTACCTGATCCCGACAGCCGAGGTGCCCATCACCAACCTGTTCCGCGACACCATCGTGGAAGCGGCGCAACTGCCCATCAAGCGCGTGGGCCATACACCCTGCTTCCGCCGCGAAGCGGGGAGCTACGGCAAGGATGTGCGCGGCCTCAACCGCGTGCACCAGTTCGACAAGGTGGAGATTGTGCGCATTGAAGCACCTGCGGACAGCAACGCCGCACTGGATGAAATGGTGGACCACGTGAAGGGCCTGTTGGACGCACTGGAACTCCCCTACCGGCAACTGTTGCTCTGCGGCGGCGACATGGGCTTCACCAGCGCCATCACCTACGACATGGAAGTGTATGCCGCAGCCCAGGGCCGCTGGCTGGAGGTGAGCTCGATCAGCAACTTCGAAACCTACCAAAGCAACCGCCTGAAGCTGCGCTACCGCAGTGCCGACAAGAAGCCGCACCTGGCCCACACCCTCAACGGCAGCGCCTTGGCCCTGGCCCGCATCGTGGCCGCCCTGCTGGAGAACAACCAAACGCCCGGCGGTATCCGCATCCCCAAGGCCCTGGAACCGTACACCGGCTTCGCCATGATCGTGAAAAAATGATGCACCCCATACCGGCGGCGGCCATCGGCACGTTGTTGGCAACATGCATCACCACCGGCTGCACCACCGACCCCGACCCGGCGCAGTTGGCCCTCACCATGCAATTGACCCGGCAGACCGACAGCATGATCGCCGAAATCGATGTGACGGACACGGCGGCCCTGCGCCACATGGCGGCCCTGTTCGCGGTGGAACGCACGGCGATCGAACAGCGCTTCAAGGACACCCTTTCGCCGCATGAGGCCGAAGTGCTCGGCAATTACCACCGCGCCATGGCCGAGCGCCTGCCCGAACTGCTGGCGCAACGCAGCGGCCTGCGCGCCCGCATGGACAGCGCGGCCACGCGCCTGCATGACCTCCGCCACGACATGGAACTGGGCCTGATGAACAGCCGCAAACGTTCGGAAGCACTGGAGGCCGAAAAGCGTTGGAACGTCTTCCTCCGGCAAAACTTGGACAGCCTCAACGCCCGTACGCAATCCTTGGTGCGCGACCGGAAAGCGTGGCGGGCCGCCATCGACAGCCTGCTGCGGCCATGAACTTCCCGATGAACCGCCTGTTCCGCCCGCTCGCCCTGATGGTCCTGACCGTCTTCGGCGTGCAAGCCGCCCTGATGGCCCAGCCCGGCACCGATGAACAGCTCGCGGCGGAATACCTGCGGCAGGGGCAGTACGACAAGGCCGTGCTCTACCTGGAAAAGCTCTACGACCGCCAGCCCTCCAACCTGTACTACGAGCAATTGCTCAAAGCCTACATCGGACTGAAGGAATTCGGGCAGGCCGAAAAGCTCGCCAAGGAACGCATGCGCAAGCAGGGTGGCGACCCGCAATACCTCGTGGACCTGGGCATGGTGCTCAAGCTGCAGGGCGACACCACCAAGGCCGGGCAGCAGTTCAGCAAGGCGATCAAGGAACTGCGGCCGGACCAGGGCGCCATCCGCAACCTGGCCAATGCCTTCAGCCGGAACAACGAACTGGACCTTGCCTTGGAGACCTATGAAAAGGGCCGCAAAATGCTCAAGGGAGGCACCGATTTCTTTTATGAAACCGCCAACCTCCGCGCGGCCAAGGGCGATGTGCCCGGCATGGTGGGCGACTACCTGGACTTGCTGCAGGTGAACCCCGCCTACCTGCAAGCAGTGCAGAACGGATTGGCCCGCTTCGTGGACTTCACCGCCACCGATGACCGGTCGGACCTCCTGCGCACCGAACTGCTGCGCCGCGTCCAGAAGCAGCCGGACAACACGCTCTTCCAGGAAATGCTCATCTGGCTCTACATCCAGCGCAAGGACCTCACCAGTGCCTTTGTGCAGAGCCGGGCCATGGACAAGCGCTTCAACGAGGGCGGCCAGCGCCTGATGGCCTTGGGCGACATCGCGGTAAACAACCAGGACTGGACCACGGCCGCCAAATGCTACGAATACGTCGCGGCCATGGGCAACGGCCAGCCGTGGTACACCGCAGCCAAGATCGGGCTGGTTGGCGCCATGGACGCCCGGATACGGGCCGCCTCCAACCCGGGGCCCGAGGAATTGGCACAGCTGCAACAGGCCTACGAAACCACCTTGGCCGAATTGGGCAAGACGGCCGCCAACGTTAAGCTCATCACCGGACTGGCCTCGTTGAAGGCCTATTACATCCAGGATGCCGCCGGTGCCGAGGAGCTCCTGCGCGACGCGATCAACTTGCCCGGCCTGGGGCGCAAGGAACAAGCCGGGCTGAAACTGCAGCTCGGCGACATCCTCCTGCTGGACGGCCAGATCTGGGATGCCTCGCTGCTTTTCTCCCAGGTGGACCTCGACTTCAAACAGGACGTGCTGGGCCATGAGGCACGCCTGCGCAACGCCAAGGTGAGCTTCTACACCGGTGATTTCCTCTGGGCCAAGGCCCAGCTGGACGTGCTGAAGGCCAGTACCAGCAAGCTGATCGCCAACGACGCCATGGAGCTCTCCCTGCTGATCACCGACAACCTCGGCGTGGACACCGTGAGCCCCGCGCTCAGCCTCTTCGCCCAAGCCCAGCTCCTCACCGTGCAGCACAAGTACGGTGAAGCCTTGGCCGCGTTGGACACGCTCACCGCCCGGTTTCCGATGAGCAACCTCGCAGACGACGTGCTTTATGAACGGTTCCGCATCGCCTACGCCCAACACGACTACGCCGGGGCCGCCGGTTACCTGGAAAAGGTGGTGGAGCTGCACCCCAACGAAATCTTGGTGGACAACGCCATGTTCGACCTCGGCAAACTGTACGAAACCAAGCTCAACGACAAGGAGCAGGCCATGAAGTGGTACGAAAAACTCCTGTTCGAACAGAGCGGGAGCATCTTCACCGCAGAGGCGCGCGAGCGCTACCGCAAACTGCGCGGCGACCACGACAACCTGGACACGCCCGAGCAGAAATTCCTCCTCGGCCCTACCGCCCCATGATCATTTACAACGTAACCGTCAACGTGGACAGCGAGGTGCACGAAATGTGGCTCGCCTGGATGCGCAACACCCACCTGCCGGACATGATGCGCACGGGCCACTTCCAGGAGGCCCGCATCTGCCGCGTGCTCAGCGAGGGCGACTCGGGCGCCACCTATGCCGTGCAGTACACCTGCAAGGACATGGCCGAGTATGACAAGTACATCGCCCACCACTCCGAACGCATGCGGGCCGAGTCCGAGAAATATTACGGCGTAAAGGCCGTGGCCTTCCGTACCCTGCTGGAGGTGCTCCACACCGCATGACCTTCGTTCGTGCCAAGAAGCACCTGGGCCAGCATTTCCTCCGCGATGAGGAGGCCGCCGCGCGCATCGCCGCCAGCCTCACCCTGCATGGTGGCTACCGCAACGTGCTGGAAGTGGGGCCGGGCACCGGCGCCCTCACCACGCACTTGGCGGGGCTCACCGACATTGACCTGACGTGCATCGAGCTGGACGGTGAATCCGTGGCCCACCTCCACGCCAAATGGCCGCAACTGAACGTGGTGCACGGCGACCTCCTGCAAATGGACCTCACGCAATTGGCCGCACCACCCCTGGCCATCATCGGCAATTTCCCTTACAACATCAGCACGCAGATCATCTTCAAGGTGCTGGAAAACCGCGACCGGGTGCCGGAGGTGGTGGGCATGTTCCAAAAGGAGGTGGCCGACCGGCTTTGTGCTGGACCGGGGGGCCGCACCTACGGCATCACCAGCGTGCTGGCCGGCCTGTGGTACCAAATGGAATTCCTTTTCACGGTGGAGCCCGAAGCGTTCATCCCACCGCCCAAGGTGCGCAGTGCGGTCATCCGTATGCAGCGCAACAGCCGCACCAGCCTGCCTGTGGAGGAGAAGCTGTTCTCTTCCTTAGTGAAAGCCGCCTTTGGGCAGCGCCGCAAAACCCTGCACAATGCCCTGAAGGGATTTGCCCCGCTGGGCGGTGCCGTTCCGCCGGAGTTCGCACGCAAGCGCGCCGAGGAACTGTCCGTGGAGGATTTCATCTCCTTGGCATTGGCCTGCCAAGCCTAGCCCGGACCTGCCCAAAAGACCGAGGCCGCCCGCGGGCGGCCTCAGCAGTTCCATGCAGGTGCCGGGTTCACTGCTTCACAAAGGAGCGCACCACGCGCTTCCCGTCCGTCAGTTCCACCTGCACCATGTAGCGCCCGGGCTTCAGGCCCGAAACGTCCAGTTTCGTTGACAGGCCGCCCGCCGGCTTGAACATCACGGCCCTACCGGTCAGGTCGATCACCGCAACGGCATGCAAGGGTGCTTGCACCTCCACGTTCAGCTGATCGCTGGCCAAGGTTGGGAAGATGCGGGCTTGTGCCCCGTCTTGCTCGCCCACCCCCGTAAACACCCCGGACAAGGCCAATGCATCCACCTTGATGAAGCTGCCCGTCACAGGTACCGAGCCGACACTCGATATCACCGTCACAAAGGCTGAATCCGGTGTTTCAGCAGTCTCGTATTGGAGCGTGGCATTGATCGGCTGCCAACCCGAAATGCTGCCCTGCAGCAACAAGACCGCACCTCCCACCACCGTGCTCTCCTGGGTACCCGGGTTCCACTTCATCAATACGACGGAAACAATGCCGGAATCATTCGGTTGGATGTTGTACTGCCATTGGCCGGTGAAGGTGGCCGGCCGGTTGGTGTAGGCAAAACCGGTGCGGCCGGTGACCCCATCACCCACAGCAATGGCGCCCGGAATGACCCCGACGCCTGTAGCCTCACGCGTGGTGACCGTGGCGTAATGGCTGCCGACCGCCCCCGGAGAGCCCATTTCGCAGGAAAGGCCCATCCCGGGGAATAACGAAGTGAGCCCGTTAAAGGTGATCCAGCCCACGGGATCCTGGTAGGTTGCACCCGTGGGGGTGACCCATTGCTCAAAGCCTCCGTTGGGGATCTGTGCGGAAGCAGGGGCCAGCATGGTGCCAGCCGCCAAGGAAGCAAGAAGTAGACGTGCTTTCATCTTCATTCCGGTTTTTGGATACACGAAATTCGCGTACCTCGTGCCCGACTTACCGCTTGTTCACAACTTTTTTCCTATGCGCAAGTCCGGGGGACGGCGTTGGCGGCCCAATAGGAATAACGCCGTTCCGGCCAAGCCCACCGTGATGGAGGCAAAAAGAATCCCCAGCTTTGCATCGGCCCGCAAGGCTTCGGACTCAAAGGCCAGCTCGCTGATGAAGATGGCCATGGTGAAACCCAGCCCGCCCAGCACGGAGATGGCCGCCATGTGGCGCCAGTTCACCCCGGCGCCCAGCTTGCCCAGGCCCAACCGCACAAACAGCCACGACACGCCGAACAGGCCGATGGGCTTGCCCAGCACCAGGCCCAAAAGCACACCCAAGGTGACGGGGTGGCCCATGGCATCGGACAAGGAACCGGGCAGCTCAATGCCCGCATTGGCCAAGGCGAACAAGGGCAGGATGAAAAAGCCCACCCAGGGGTGCAACGTTTGCTCCAGCCGCTGAGCCGGTGTTTCCGCGTAGGCGGCACAGCGCTTCACCCGGGTGATGATGTGGAGCTGCTCCTCCGTCACCAAGGAGTTGGGAGTTTCCTCCGTACGCTCGTATTCATCGGCCAAAGCCCGGATGCGCCGCACATAGCCTTCGCTGCCCATTTTGGCCCGCGCCGGAATGGTGAACGCCGCCAGCACCCCGGCCACCGTGGCATGCACCCCCGACAGGGTGAAGGCCATCCACAGTCCGCCGATCGCCACGGCGGCATACGCGCTCATGTTGCGCACGCCCATCATGTTCATCAATACCAGCACGGTAAGGAACAGGGCACCGATGCCCAAGTTGCCCATGGAAAGGTCCGAGGTGTAGAACAGGGCGATCACGGTGACCGAGGCGATGTCGTCGATCACCGAAACGGTGATGAAAAAGGCCTTGATGGCCGGCGGCACCCGGTTGCCCAGCAAAGCCAGCAGGCCCAGCACAAAGGCGGTGTCCGTCCCGAGGGTGATGCCCCAACCGCGCACGGCCGGGCCCTGGAAATCGTTCACTAACAGGTAGATCAACGCGGGAAAAAGCATGCCGCCCACGCTGGCGGCGATGGAAAGTGCCGCATTCCGCGGCTCGGCCAGCTCCCCGCCGATGAATTCGCGCTTGAGCTCCAGGGCCACCATGAAGAAGAAGACCGCCATCAGGCCGTCGTTGATGATGTGCAGCAGGTCGCGCTCAAACACAAAACCTCCCACGCGAATCCCCACCTGGTACTCCCATACCGTCCGGTACGCCTCGCGCCACGGTGAATTGGCAAGCACCACGGCCACGGCAGCACACACGAAGAGCGCCAGGCCGGCCATGGACTGGTCCCGGATGAACCGATCCAGCGGCCTTAACACCCGGTCTATCGGATACTCCCGCATATGCTCCTGTCGCGAACTCAGAATTTGCTGTATTTCACGCCGTAGCGGAAATAAACCACCATGCCAATGATCAGCCACAGGATCAGGCGCAACCACGTATCCCATGGCAGGGCAAGCATCATTACCCCGCAAACCACGATGCCGAGAATAGGCACCAAGGGGACCAGTGGCGTGCGGAAAGCGCGTGGTGCATCCGGCATGGTGCGGCGCATGATGATCACGCCGAAACTCACCAGGATGAAGGCGAGCAGGGTGCCGATGCTGGTCATTTCGCCCACCACCTTGCCGGGCACGAACGCCGCGAAAAGGCCCACGAACACCATGAAGAGCATGTTGCTCTTGAAGGGCGTGCGGTACTTGGGGTGCACATCGGAGAACACCTTGGGCAGCAGCCCATCGTGGCTCATGCTGTAGAACACACGGCTCTGGCCCAGAAGCATCACCAGGATCACCGAGGAGAAGCCGGCCAGGATCGCCAGGATGATGGCCTGCTGCAGCCACACGTAGGGCGTGTGGGCGATGGCCGTGGCCACGGGCGCAAGCTTGTCATGCGCGCCCCCGAACTCGGTGTAATGGGCCAGGCCCGTCATCACGTGGCCGAAGAGCACGTACAGCACGGTGCAGATCGCCAGCGACCCCAAAATACCGATCGGCATGTTGCGTTTGGGGTTCTTCGCTTCCTGCGCCGCCGTGCTCACGGCATCAAAACCGATGTAGGCGAAGAAGATGATGCCCGCGCCCTGCAGCACGCCGCTCCATCCGAAGTGGCCGAACTTGCCCGTGTTCTCCGGGATGTAGGGCACCAGGTTTTCCGGGTTGATGTACGACCATCCCAAGGCGATGAACACCAGCACCACCGCCACCTTCAAGATCACGATGATGTTGTTCACCACCGCGCTCTGCTGGGTTCCGCGCGCCAACAGCAGCGACATCAGGGCCACGATGAAGACGGCCGGCAGGTTGATCACCCCGCCCTCGAACGGGCCGGCCATGAACGCCGTGGGGATGTGCATGCCGTGCATCATCAACAGCTTGTTGAGATACTGGCTCCAAGAGATGGACACCATGGCGGCACCCACGGCGTATTCCAGCACCAGGTCCCAGCCGATGATCCAAGCCCAGAGGCGGCCCATCGTGGCAAAACTGTACGTATAGGCACTGCCCGCGATGGGGATCATGCTGGCAAACTCGGCATAGCAGAGCCCGGCCAGGCCGCAACCGATGGCACTGATGATGAAGGACAGCGTGACCGCCGGTCCGGCGTGCTCGGCAGCCACCACCCCGGTGAGGGAAAACAGGCCCGCCCCGATGATGGCTCCGATGCCCAAGGCCACCAAGCTGCCCGCACCCAGGCGCCGCGCCAGAGTGCCGGACCCTTCGGCATTGGCTTCTTCCAACAGAATGCTCAACGGTTTGCGGTGGTGGTGGATGCTCATGCTCGGCTCGGGTTGGCCGCTAAACTAACCGACGGTGGAAAACAGCAGGTGCGCACCGGGCAGGCACTTGGCCGCAGGCCGGGTAATTTCGCGCCCCTGATGGCCACCGCAGCCAGCCGCCCCTCGCCTTTTGTACAGCGCACCGTACTCTCCGTGCTGATCGCCATCAGCGCCTCGCACATGTTGAACGACATCGTGCAGTCGTTGATCCCGGCCATCTACCCCATCGTGAAGGATGAGTTCGCGCTCAGCTTCACCCAGGTGGGCTTGATCACCTTGTGCTTCCAGATGACGGCCTCCATCCTGCAGCCCTTCGTGGGGATGTACACCGACAAACGGCCCCGCCCCTATTCGCTGATGATGGGCATGGTGTTCTCCATGCTGGGCATCGTGGCGCTGTGGCAGGCCCCCAGCTTCATCGCCCTGCTGCTGGCGGTGATGCTCGTGGGCATGGGCTCCTCCATCTTCCACCCGGAAAGCTCGCGCATGGCCAATGCCGCGGCCGGTGGCAAACGCGGCCTGGCCCAATCGGTGTTCCAGCTGGGCGGCACCTTCGGCTCCTCGTTGGGTCCCTTGCTTGCAGCGCTGATCGTGGTGCCGTTCGGGCTGAAGAGCTTGGGGTGGTTTACGGTGATCCCCGTGATCGCCATCCCCGTGCTGTACCGCGTGGGCACTTGGTACAAACGCACTGCCGCCATCCGCGCCCGCAGGCCGCACAAGGAGGTGTTGCCCCACGGCATCCCGCCGGCCGTGATCCGGCGCTCGATCATCATCCTGCTGGTGCTGGTCTTCTCCAAGCAGTTCTACCTCACCGGCATGAGCAGCTACTACACCTTCTACCTGATGGACAAGTTCGGCCTGTCGGTGCAGGACGCCCAGATCCACCTGTTCATTTTCCTGTTGGCTGCGGCCATTGGCACCTACATCGGCGGCCCCGTAGGCGACCGCTACGGGCGCAAGTACGTCATCTGGTTCTCCATCCTGGGCTCGGCGCCTTTCACCTTGCTGCTCCCCCACGCCAACTTGGCCTGGACCGGGGTCATCGCCGCCATCATCGCCCTGGTGCTCTCCTCGGCTTTCTCGGCGATCGTGGTGTATGCCCAGGAGCTGGTGCCGGGCAAGTTGGGCATGATCAGCGGCTTGTTTTACGGCTTCGCCTTCGGCATGGCGGGCATCGGGTCGGCCCTGTTGGGCACCTTGGCGGACCATACCAGCATCAACTTCATCTTCCAAGTGTGCGCCTTCCTGCCGTTGATCGGGCTGATCGCCGGCTGGTTGCCCCGCCTGCACAAGTTCCACGGCACCACTGCCGCGGCATCGGGAGCGTAAGCGGGGGAATGCGCCCCATGAAGCCTGAAGCGTTCATCTTTGTGCCATGGCCAAGATCTTGATCATCGACGACGAGAAGGCGATCCGCAATGCCCTGCGCGACATCCTGGAGCACGAAAAGCACAAGGTGGAGGAAGCGGAGGACGGTGCCGCCGGGCTGGAAAAGGCCCGCAAGGGAGGTTTTGACGCCGTGCTGTGCGACATCAAGATGCCCAAGATGGACGGCATGGAGGTGCTGGAGAAGCTGATGGCCCATGATGATTCCGTCCCGGTGGTGATGATCAGCGGCCACGGCACCATCGACACGGCCGTGGAGGCGATCAAGAAGGGGGCCTTCGATTTCATCCAGAAACCGCCCGACCTGAACCGGATCCTGGTGACCCTGCGCAACGCACTGGAGCGGGGCTCCTTGGTGCAGGAGACGATGCACCTGCGCCAAAAGGTGCAGCGTGGCAAGGCGGATACCCGCATGGTGGGCAGCAGCAAGGCTTTGGAGGCCATCCGTGAAATGGTGGACAAGGTGGGCCCGAGCGATGCCCGCGTACTGATCACCGGGGGCAACGGCGCCGGCAAAGAGGGCGTGGCCCGCATGCTGCACGAGAAGAGCAGCCGTAAGGACGGGCCCTTTGTGGAGGTGAACTGCGCCGCCATCCCCGGGGAACTGATCGAAAGCGAGCTCTTCGGCCATGAAAAAGGTGCTTTCACCAGTGCCGTGGCCCAGCGCAAGGGCAAATTTGAGCTGGCTGACGGAGGAACCCTCTTCCTGGACGAGATCGGCGACATGAGCTTAGCAGCGCAGGCGAAGGTGCTGCGCGCCCTGCAGGAGAACCGCATCACCCGGGTGGGCAGCGACAAGGAGATCAAGGTGAACCCGCGGGTGATCGCCGCCACCAACAAGGACCTGCGCAAGGAAATCGCTGCCGGACGCTTCCGAGAGGACCTGTTCCATCGCCTGAGCGTGATCCCGATCCACGTGCCGGACCTGAAGGACCGCACCGAGGATATCCCCGAATTAGTGGGGCACTTCATCACGCAAGTGTGCGGCGAGCAGGGCATCGCAGTCAAGAAAATATCGGCCAAGGCCCTGAAAGAGCTTCAAAAGCTGCCTTGGACCGGCAATGTCCGCGAATTGCGCAACGTGGTGGAGCGTTTGGTGATCTTGGCCGGGGGCGAGATCGATGAAGCCGATGTGCGGCGGTACGCCGCCGCCTGAAGGGAACCTCGAAGAACCTCGAACAAATGGCACATGGGTCACTTTGGGGGCCAGACGCGACGGGAGAACGATACTGGAATAAAGCATCTGGCTGAGGAACAACGAAATATGGCTAAAAAAGAGGCCCATTCCCGAAGGGCCGGGGCGAAGCGGCGTTGATGCCGGAACGAGGTTCTTTGAGGTTCCCTGAAGAGGCAACCGGAATTTTCAACATCCAGGCGGGAATAAGAGGGGGCGTCTTTTCGTTCCTTAAAGGCAACCCTTACCGCCCTTGTGCGTCATTGGGTTGACTCCCTACTGCAAGGGTGCCGCCAAAACCAGGGAACCATGAACATCCTGCACCACATCTACCAATTCTTCTACGGCAACCTTGGGCAAAGCCTGTTCTACATCCTGGGCTTTCTCACCCTGTTCGGAGTGGTGGCCCAATGGCGCTTGTATGAGAAGGCAGGCCAACCTGGATTGGCCTCGATCATCCCTGTGTGGAACCTGATCGTTTTCCTGAAGATCGTCGGGCGCCCCGCCAACCACCTTTGGCTGTTCCTGATCCCGTTTTACGGGCAGTTTTACCTGCTGCCCAAGGTGTGGATCGAACTGTGCCAAAGTTTCGGCAAGCGCACCATGCTGGATTATGTGCTGGTGGTGCTGCTCAACGGCCTGTACATCTTCAACCTCGGGTTGAGCGAAGCCGAGTACGAAGGCCCGGCCTACGGGAAGGTGCAGCCGGCGCCTAACACCCGGCCGAACCACCGGCCCAGCCTGGCCTGATCGCCTATCCAAGCAGCAAGGCGGCCTTCTTGAATGCCTTGGGCAAGCCTGCGGGGTTTTTACCGCCCGCCGTGGCGTAGAATGGCTGGCCGCCCCCGCCTCCTTGTATTTCAGCCGCCAGTTCCTTGATCACCTTGGGCGCACTGAGCCCCTTGGCGATCAGGTCCGCGCCCACCATGACGCCCAACAGGGCCTTGCCGTCGCGCTGGGCGCCCATCACCAGCAGCAGGTCCGGGTGGGCATCCTTCAGCCTGAAGGCCAGGTCGCGCATGCCGTTGGCATCCAGGTCCACTTCCTCGGCCACCACCTGTGCTTCCTTCACCCGCACGGCGCGGCCCAGAATGGTAGCCTGCAAGCGGGCCACGCGTTCGTGCCCCGCCTTTTCCAGTTCTTTGGCCATGGCCGCGTTCTGTTCGAGCAAGTGCCTCACCGCCTGTACCGCATCCGCCGGATGCTTCAACAGGTCTTGTACTTCACCCAGGGTATCGAGCCGTTGTTGCACGTATTGCTCGGCCGCTTCGCTGGTGATGGCCTCAATTCGGCGGATACCCGCGGCCAATGCACCTTCGTACACGATGCGCACGCTGCCGATCTCCCCGGTGCGGGGCACATGGGTGCCGCCGCATAGCTCCACGCTTTCGCCGAATTTGATCACGCGTACCCGGTCGCCGTACTTCTCGCCGAACAGGGCCATGGCGCCCATGGCCTTGGCCTGTTCCATGGGTGTATCCCTGAACTCTTCCAGGGGCATGTCGGCGCGGATCGCATCATTTACCTCGGCCTGTACCCGGGCCAGTTCCTCCGGGGTGATCTTGGCGAAATGTGAAACATCGAAGCGCAGCCGGTCCGGGGCCACCAAGGAACCCTTCTGCTCCACATGGGTGCCCAGCACGTGGCGCAGGGCGTGGTGCAGCAGGTGCGTGGCACTGTGGTTGCGCCGCGTGAGCCTGCGGCGATGGCCATCCACTTCCGCCGTCAGCGTGGCGTTCACGTCCGGCGGCAATTCCTTGGTGAAATGCACGATCAGGCGGTTTTCACGGAGGGTGTTCAGTACTTGCACCTTGATCCCGCCTTGGTGCAGCCAACCTTGGTCGCCCACCTGGCCCCCGCCCTCGGCATAGAACGGAGTACGGTCCAGCACGATCTGGAAATGCTCGCCTGTCTTGTCCTTCACCTGGCGATAGCGCAGGATGCGCGCTTGGCTCTGCAGTTGGTCGTAGCCCGTGAATTCCGTGGTGCCCGCCGCCAGTTCGGTCCAATCACCGGCCGTGATGGCCGTGGCGGCCCGGGAACGTTGCTTCTGCTGCTTGAGCTCCTGTTCAAACCCCTCCATGTCCACCTCCAAGCCGTGCTCCCGGGCCATGAGACGGGTGAGGTCGATCGGGAAGCCGAAGGTGTCGAACAACTCGAACGCCTTGGCCCCGTCGAGGGTACCGGTGCTTTCGGCCACCAATTGTTCCAGGCGCTTGGTCCCGGTCTCCAAGGTGCGCAGGAAGGCGCGTTCCTCCTCCAGCGTCACGCTGGCCACCAGTGCCTGCTGTTTGGCAAGCTCGGGGAATTGCGCGCCCATTTCCTTCACCAGCACCGGCACCAGTGCATGGATGAACGGCTCGTGCAGGCCGAGGAAGCTGTAGCCGTAGCGCACGGCGCGGCGCAAGATCCGCCGGATCACGTAGCCCGCACCGGTGTTGGAAGGCAGCTGGCCGTCCGCAATGGCAAATGCGATGGCCCGCAGGTGGTCGGCCACCACGCGCATGGCAATGTCGGCCTTGGCCTCTTTGCCGTAGGTCTTTCCGCAGGCCTTGGCCAATGCCTGGATCAGTGGCTGGAACACGTCGGTGTCGTAGTTGCTCTGCTTGCCTTGCAGCACCATGCAAAGGCGTTCGAACCCCATGCCGGTGTCCACGTGCTTGGCAGGCAGCGGATGCAGTGAGCCGTCGGCCCTGCGCTCGAACTGCATGAACACGTTGTTCCAGATCTCGATCACCTGCGGATGGTCGTTGTTCACCAAGCGGGTTGCAGGCGCGGCTTTCTTCTCAGCTGCGGAACGGATGTCCACATGGATCTCCGTGCAGGGCCCGCAAGGACCGGTGTCGCCCATCTCCCAAAAGTTGTCCTTGCGCCCGAAGGGCAACACCCGCTCCGCAGGCAGGTATTGCAGCCAGAGGTCGCGCGTTTCGTTGTCGGCCTCCAGCTTGTCCGCCGCATCACCGCCGAAGTAGGTGACGTAAATGTCCGCCTTCGGGATCTGGTACGTGTCCACGAGCAATTCCCACGCCCACTGGACGGCTTCCTTCTTGAAGTAGTCGCCGAAGCTCCAGTTGCCCAGCATCTCGAACATGGTGTGGTGGTACGTGTCGATGCCCACTTCCTCCAGGTCGTTGTGCTTGCCCGACACGCGCAGGCACTTTTGCGTATCGGCGATGCGGGGATGCGTTACCGGCCGGTTGCCCAGGAACAGGTCCTTGAACTGGTTCATGCCGGCATTGGTGAACATCAGCGTGGGGTCATCCTTCACCACCATGGGCGCGCTGGGCACAATGGCATGGCCGCGCTGGGCAAAGTGGTCGAGGAAAGCTTGGCGGATCTGCTGTGGGGAAGGCATGGGAAGGTTCGTGCGGAGGATTTGCCCGGGGTGAATGGACCGTAAGGCTTTCTTCACACACCGGCGGGGCCGCGAAAATAGCAGTGGCATACCTTCGCGCTCCGCCGCATCCGCGCAAATGGGCGAGCACAAATACCGCTTCAACCCGGACACGCTCAATTTTGAGCGCATCCGCCTCAGCGGGTGGAAGAAGCTCAAGCGCGTATCCCTGGCCTTGGCACCGGGCCTGTTGTTCGGCGTGGCGGGCATCTTTCTGGCCTTCCAGTTCATCGATTCGCCCAAGGAGGCCACGCTGCGCCGCGAAAACCAGCAGTTGATGGTGGAGTACGAGCTGGTGAACAAGCAGTTGGCGGACATGGAGAAGGTGTTGGGCGACCTGGAACGGCGGGATGACAACGTGTACCGCGTGATCTTCGAGGCCGACCCCATCCCCCCCACCGTGCGCATGGCCGGCATTGGCGGGGTGAACCGGTACCGCGACCTGGAAGGCTTCGCCAACAGCGACCTGGTGATCGCCACGCGCAAACGGCTGGACATGCTGTCCAAGCGCATGTACGTGCAAAGCCTCTCGCTGGACGAAGTGGGCAAACTGGTGCTGCGCAAGCAGGACATGCTGGCCAGCATCCCCTCGGTGGAGCCCATTCCCCAAGACCAAACGCGGCTCAGCTCCGGCTTCGGCGAACGGATGCACCCGATCTACAAGATCGGGAAGGCCCACCTCGGCCTGGATTTCACCAGCCCCACCGGCACGCCCATCCACGCCACCGGCGACGGCACCGTGGAGTTTGCGGGGTACAATACCAGCGGCTACGGCTACCACGTGATCCTGGACCACGGATACGGGTACAAAACCCTGTATGGGCACATGAGCAAGGTGGCCGTCAGGCGCGGCCAAAAGGTAAAGCGGGGCGATGCCATCGGCGAGGTGGGCAGCACGGGCCTGAGCACCGGCCCCCACTTGCACTACGAGGTCATCAAGGACGGGGTGCACATGGACCCGGTGAACTTCCTCTTCAACAGCCTTACGCCCGAGGAATATGCACGCATGGTGGAGATCGCCGGCAATGCCGGGCAGTCGATGGATTGATGGAAGGGTGATTGGTGCGCAACACCTCAATCGCAACAGCCCAACCCGGAAATCAGGTGAGGAAGTGGGGACGTGAAGTGGCGAAAGTTGATCAGAGCGAAATCCGTAACCCGTAACCATCCAACCTGTACTGCAAAGGAGGATATGGAAGGTGAAGAGGTGAAGAGGTGAAGAGGTGAAGAGGTGAAGAGGTGAAGAAGTGAAGAGGTGAAGAAGTGAAGAGGATGAGGTGTGGTGATCGGCAGTTCTTCGCTTTGCATTGAGCGGTTGGCCGAGTGGATCCGAAGGGGGGATTCAAATGAGGATCTTGCCCGCCTGCCTATATTCGTGGCGATGTCGTTGAAGGAGAAAACGATCGGGCGCATGTACTGGACGATCGGCGAAGTGGCCGATGACTTGGGCGTGAACGCTTCCCTACTGCGCTATTGGGAGAAGGAGTTCGGCAGCTTGCGGCCCAAGCGCACCAACCGTGGCGACCGCCTTTACACCCGGGACGACATCGAGCAGTTGCGGCAGATCCAGCACTTGGTGAAGGAAAAAGGCTTCACCCTGCAAGGGGCCAAAGGGCAGTTGCGCCATGGGGACGCCCTCGCCGCCGCACCTGCGCCCGACATGCCCGACCTGGAGGGCCTGCGCGACCGGTTGTTGCAAGTGAGAAGCCTGCTGGTCCGGCTGCGGAACAACGAGCCGTGACGCGGTCCACCTCCCGTCCCTGACTTCGGCCGCACGCCGTAGTTTCGCGGGCCGCACCCCGCAAGCGGAAGCCCCACCGGCGATGACCTTCACCCTGAGCAAAGCCAACCTGGAACGCATCCAGGAAAACATCGCACAGCAGCGCGACGATGAACTGCTGGCAGCGGTGAAGGACCTGCACCCGGCGGACATTGCCGAGGTGCTGGACCAGTTGAGCCTGAAGGAAGCCCAGTACCTCTTCGAGCGGCTGGAGCCGGAGATGGCCGCCGAGGTGATGCTGGAAGTGCCCGAAGACCGGCGCGATGAGCTGTTGGGCAACTACACCGGCAAGGAGATCGCCGAGGAGCTGATCGAGCACATCGAGTCGGACGATGCCGCGGACGTGATCGCCGAACTGCCCGAGGAAGTGCGCGAGGAGGTGCTGGCCAACATTGAGAACGAGGAGCACCGCAAGGAGATCAGCGAACTGCTGACCTACGACGAGAACACCGCCGGCGGCCTGATGGCCAAGGAGCTGGTGAAGGTGCACGCCAACAGCAGCATGCTGGATTGCGTGCGCGTGCTGCGCACCCATGCCGAGCACGTGGACGACGTGTACGTGATCCTGGTGGTGGACGACCACGACCGGCTGGTGGGCACCATTCCCATCAAGGCCTTGCTCACCACCAGCCTGCGCACGCCGGTGAGGGAGGTGTACGACCCGGATGTGATCAGTATCCGCGCCCACGAGCATGTGGAGGAGGCGAGCCGGATCATGGAGAAATACGACCTGGTGGTGCTGCCCGTGGTGGACGATCGCGGCCATTTGCTGGGGCGCATCACCATCGACGACGTGGTGGATGCCATCCGCGAGGAGGAAACCGTGGATGCCCACCGCATGGCCGGCATGGAGGCCTTGGAATACTCTTACAGCCACAGCGGCCTGTGGGAGATGGTGAAAAAGCGCGTCGGCTGGCTCATCATCCTGTTCGTGGGCGAAAGCTTCACGGCCACGGCCATGGGGTTTTACATGGACGAGATCGAGAAGGCCGTGGTCCTGGCGCTTTTCGTGCCGCTGATCATTTCCAGCGGGGGCAATACCGGTTCGCAGGCCAGCACGCTCATCATCCGCGCCCTGGCCTTGGGCGACATCACCGTGAAGGAATGGTGGCGCATCTTCAAGCGGGAGATCAGCGTAGGCCTGATCTTGGGCGCGATCCTCGCCGTGGTGGGCTTTGCCCGCGTGGCCATCTGGAGCCAGTTCGTCAGCCTCTACGGGCCGCACTGGCTGTTGGTGGGCATGGTGGTGGCGCTTGCCCTGCTGGGCGTGGTGGTCTGGGGCAACTTGGTCGGCTCGCTCTTTCCCCTGCTGCTGAAGCGTGCAGGCATGGACCCCGCCAGCGCCTCCGCCCCGTTCGTGGCCACCTTGGTTGATGTGACCGGCTTGGTGATCTACTTCAGTATCGCCTCGATGTTCCTACGGCAGATCCTGGCATGAAGATCAACTTTGTAGACAACGTGCACCCCGTGCTCAGCACGCGCCTCACGGTGGCTGGGCATACCTGCGAGGACCTCAGTGACCGCTCCGGCGAAGGTCTGCTGGCCCAACTCCGTGACTCGGAAGGCTTGGTGGTGCGCAGCCGCCTGATGATCGACGCCAAGGTATTGGATCGGGCACCGAAGCTGCGCTTCATCGCCAGGGCCGGCGCGGGCATGGAAAACATCGACCGCGAGGCCTGCCAGCAGCGCGGCATCCGGCTGTACAGTTCGCCCGAAGGCAACCGCGACGCCGTGGGCGAGCATGCTATCGGCATGCTGCTCGCCCTGATGAACCACTTGCCCCGCGCCGACCATGAGGTGCGCCACGGCATCTGGGACCGCACCTCCAACGCAGGCCATGAACTCTGCGGCAGCACCGTGGGCATCATCGGCTTCGGGCAGATGGGCACGGCTTTCGCACAGCGCCTACTGGGGTTTGGCGTGAAGGTTCTGGCCCACGACAAGTACCGCACCGGCTTCAGCAACGAGCAGGTGGAAGCGTGCAGCCTGGAAGACTTGTTGAACCGCAGCGACGTGATCAGCCTGCACCTTCCGTTGACGCCGGAGACCACGCATTATGCAAATGCTGATCTTTTCGCCCGGTGCGCCAAGCCGGTGTGGTTCATCAACACCGCGCGAGGACCCATCACCGATACGGCCGCATTGTTGGACGCCATTGATGCAGGCAAGGTGCGCGGCGCCTGCTTGGACGTGCTGGAGTTCGAGGAACGCTCCCTGGGCGGCCTGAAGGCTGAACAGGACAGCACGTTGAAACGGCTGTACGCTTGCGACAAGGTGCTGTTGAGCCCGCACGTGGCGGGCATCACGGAACAGAGCTATTTCAAATTGGCGAACGTGCTGGCCGACAAGATCCTGCGCGACATCGAGGAGGGAAAACTCTGACCTGATTTTGGACAGGATGAACAGGATGGGCAGGATGAGTGCATCCCGGGCTACAGAGGTCCACGGCCACCGCGGCTGTGGCGGCTCATTCCCGGCCAACTCCGTGAAGGCCTTCCTGGAGGCCGCACGCACCGGCTGCCATTGGCTGGAGATGGACGTGGTGATCACCGGCGACAATGATGTACTGGTGAGCCATGAGCCGTGGATGGATCCCGCCACCTGCTTAGGCCCCGCAGGAAAACCACTGAGCGCGGAGGAAGGACGTTCAGCGAACATTTTCAAGATGACCGTGGAGGAAGTGCAGCGCTACCGCCTGCTTCCTGCAAGCACTTTTGCACCGTGGAAGCCGACACTCACCGAAGTCCATGCGCACATTCACAGGGCGTGCGCGGAAAATTCGGTACCCATGCCCCGGTTCAACATCGAACTGAAGAGCGATCCATCGTGGTACGGCACCTATCAGCCATCACCGGCTGTTTTCGCGCAACGCATGGTACAGGAGATCCATGTGGTTGGACTGCACGGGCATTGCCTGGTGCAAAGCTTCGACCCCGCCATTCTGGAGGCGATGCACCGGGCGGATCCTTCAATCCCATTGGCCCTGTTGGTGGAGAACAGGTCAAGTGTGGCGGAAAATCTGCGGTTGCTGGATTTCCTTCCCGCGTATTACAGCCCTGAACACCATCTGATCGATGGCGGCACCAAGGAGGAACTCCGCAACCAGGGCATTGGCCTGCTGGCCTGGACGGTGAACGATGAAACGGAAATGCGCAGGCTGATCGCCCTGGGTGTGGACGGTTTGATCACCGATAAACCTGGGAAGGCCATGGCCCTGCTGGCCGAACCTCACTGATCGCGGTGGCGCGCCAACAACTCGCGCAGGGCGGATTCCAAGGCATCCAGGTCCGCGTTCCATTGCGCGGCATCCCGCTCTGCGCCAGGGGCCTTCAAACGCGCCACCAAGGGGCCGAAGCGGCCGGCATCGAAACTGAGCAACAAGGGCTTCATGGTGGCCACCACGCGCAACACCTTGTCGTGGTCGCCGCGCTTGCGTGCATCCCGCAGCGTGGTCAGGCGCTCCGGCGCATCCTTGTTGAACATGCCCGCCACCACCGGCTTCATGGCTTCATCCACTGCACTTGCCCCCGAAGCGGCGGGGGGCGGGTTATCACGTGCCACAGCCCGTGCGGCCTCCTTTCTTCCCAAGACCTCCACCTCAGCACGCAGCGCTTCGATGGTGGCGCGCATCCGTCCGGTGGTGCGCCCCATGCGGTAGAAAAGCACCAGCACCAACAGCACGCAAGTGATCAGTGCCGCAAAGGCCGCCACCATCCAGCTGCCCGATCGCCGCTGCAGCTCCGCAATGGTGGCTTCCATAGCCTGCCCACGTGCTTCCGCCGCCTGCGCAAGACTGTCACGTTGGGCTTCCATCCGCGCCGTGTGGGCCACAAGGCTGTCCTCCATGCGTTGCAACTCCTGCAACCCATGCCTCCGTTCCAGTGAATCCGCATGGAACAGGTTCGAATAGGCGGCCCGGTAATTCCCGGCATCCGCCCAAAGCACCGCAGACCATCGGCCGGCCGCCGCGCCCAAGCCAGGCAGGCCCGCACTGTCGGCCAACATGCCGGCCCTCACGGCCAAGGCCATCCGCTCCTGCTTGCCCGCGAGCGGTGCCAACAGGATCATGTTAGCCAGCTCCTGGTCCAAGTTTCCCGCATGGCGTGCTTGGAGCACCTCCGTGCGCAGGCTGTCGATGCGATCCGCATCCGTTTGTGCCCGCAGCGGGCCGGACGGCAGCACCAAGGAGGCAATGCACCCCAGGAAAAACTTGCACCGGTTCATGTTGCGAATCTATTCGTGGGCCCTTCACCAAATCAGTGCCTCACACCACCACGTAGCGGGCGGTGTTGCGCGAGCGCTGCTCGATCAGCGGCTCCCTTCCTTCCAACAGCAAGTCCAAGGTGGCCTCGTCGAAGTGGCGCACGGTGAGCAGCGCACAGCCTTCGTTGTAGCGCACCTCGTACTCCTTGCGCAGTTCTTCGATCAGCAGGCGGGCGCGCGGCGTATCGTCCACCGCCACGGTAAAGGCCACGGCGCTGTTCTGCATCAGCTCGATGCGCACATTGCGCGCGGCGAAGAGCTTGAAGATGCCGCTGAGGTTCTCCTCCACCACGAAGCTGAGGTCGCGCGGGGTGATGCTGATCAGCAATTGGCCGGGCTTCACAATAAACGAGGGCACCAATGAATCGTGGTCGCTCCGATGGTCGATGGTGGTGCCGGGTGCAGCCAGGTCGATGAACGAGCGCACGTAGAGGGGAATGCCCTTGCGTTGCAGCGGCTGCAAGGTGCGCGGATGGATCACGCTGGCGCCGAAGTAGCTCAGCTCGATGGCCTCCTTGTAGCTGATGTGCGCCAACAATTTCGTGTCCGGGAACTTGTTCGGGTCGGCGTTGAACATGCCGGGCACGTCCTTCCAGATGGTGACGCTCTCCGCACCTAACGCATAAGCGAAGATGGCCGCGCTGAAGTCGGAGCCCTCACGGCCCAGCGTGGTGGTGAGGCCGTCCTCGGTTTGCCCGATGAAGCCTTGCGTGACGATGTGGTGTGGCTGTGCGGCGAACGAGGGCAGGTGCGTGGCGCAATTCACCTCCAAGGCCTCCCACTTCACGTTGGCCGCGCGATGACCTGCATCGGTGGTGATGATCTTGCGGGCATCCACCCACTTGTTCGCGTAGCCTGCACTGTTCAGGTAGGCGCTGACGACCAGCGTGCTCCACACCTCCCCGAAGGACACGATGTGGTCGTAGTCGCGGTCTTCCTCGTGTTGCACGGGCTGCGCCACATATTGCTTCAGCGCCTCGAACGACAACATCAACGCCGTCGCGGAATCACTATCCTCCGGAGCCACCTCTTCCAAGGCGACAGCATGCATGCCTTGCAACGCGAGGATCAGCGGCTTTGCATTACGCCCATCGCGATACGCCTTCACCACTTCCTCCAGCGCATTGGTGGTCTTGCCCATTGCGCTCACCACGATGAGCAGGTCATCCTGCGCGAAATGCGAGAGCACCTTCGCCACGTTGCGCACGCCCGCCGCGTCCTTCACGCTGGCCCCCCCGAACTTGAAGACTTTCATTCCCCCCCGGTTTCAATTCACGGCGCGAAGATGCGCAACGGTCACCGATCACCGCTTTGTTATTCCAGGTTGTGCAACTGGGCGCAAGCAACCGTCCATGGGCCGCCAACGTCTTGCCTTCAACTATGGCAGCACGCTTTTTATTGCTGATGACCGGGTGGGCGTTGGCCACATGTGCCACTGCGCAGGTACCCATCATTGACTACGGCTTCCTGGCCGTGCCGCCCAGTGTGGAGGTGAACAGCATTGTGGTGCAGCCGGACGGCAAGATCCTCGTGGGCGGGGCCTTCACCAACTATGCCGGCAGCGGGAAGAACAACCTGGTGCGGCTGAACAACGACGGCACCGTGGACCCCGGCTGGAACCCGGGTGGAGCCGGGCCCGGGCATGTGGTGCAGGACATCGTTCTGATGTCCGACGGGCGCATCCTCATCGGCGGGGCGTTCACCGCCTACAACGGCCAGGTGGTGCAGTTCGTGGCGCGCTTGCTGCCCGACGGCACGCGCGACACCACCTTCAACATACCGGACAACACCATCAACGGCGCGGTGCGGGCCATTGCGCTGCAAAAGGACAACAAGGTGATCGCCGTGGGCGATTTCTTCGAGTGCTGGGGCCACAGCAGCCCGCACATTGCGCGCTTCAACCCGGACGGCTCGCCGGACCTGGATTTCGACATGGGCACGGGCTTCAATGAAAATGTACACGACGTGCTGGTGCTTCCCGACCTGCGCATCGCAGTCACCGGAGCCTTCACGCTCTATGATGGGCACAACTGCGGGCACGTGGCGGTCCTTACTGAAGATGGCCCGTACGACACCAGCGTGCAGAACGACCCTGGGCTAACCGGAACGGGCAGCACGGGCGAGGCATTGGCGCGGCAAGCGGACGGGAAGCTGCTGGTGGCGGGGCAGTTCGCCTACCACAACGGCGTGGCCGCACACGGGGTGGTGCGCCTGAACCCGGACGGCACGCGCGACAACGGCTTCAACGCCCCGTTCTACCCCTTTGCCACGGTGAATGCCGTTGCGGTGCAGGATAATGGCCGCATCCTGGTGGGCGGCGAGTATACCGACGCCATGTACGACATCGGCATCACAGGGCCCAACCGGCTAACACGCTTGTTGGCGGACGGCACCATCGACCCGTCCTTTGCCGTAGGTGCAGGGGTCCTTCCCGACCCCGGCACCACTGCCTACATCCGCGACATCACCGTACAACCCGACGGGCGCATCCTTGCGGGCGGCCGTTTCGGTGCGCTGGACACTGAAACGCAGTACCGGCAACTGATCCGGCTCTACCCCGAAGCACCCAATGGCATCGCCGAACATGGTCCGGCGGCTCCGCTGCATGCGTGGCATGATCCGGCCACCGGCCATGTGTGGCTTCAGTGGACCTCCACCACCAAGGGCATGGCGCAAATATGGATCCACGATGCTTCAGGCAGATCGGTTTTTCAAGCTACCGTGGCAACAACGGGTCGTGATGATCTGCGCTTGTCGCCCCGCTTGGGAAGTGGTGTGTACGCGGTCGCCGTTCGCCAAGGTGAACAGCAGGGCGCGGTGCGGTTCGTGGTGCCTTGACCTCAGCCGGCAAGCGCGCGCAGTTGCGCTTCAGTAAGATCACCGTTCAGCCAACCGGCGGATACCTCCGCGCCGAAGCGCTCATAGAACCGGATCGCGTCAGTGTTCCAATCCAGCACCTGCCAGCGCATGCCGTGGAAGCCATCGGCAACAGCATGTTCCATGCAGGTGCGGAACAGCCGCTCGCCGATGCCCTGCCCACGTGCCGCATGGGTCACCACAATGTCCTCGAGGTACAAGTAGCGGCCCTTCCACGTGGAATAGCGGGTGTAGCAGATGGCCATGCCGAGGATGGGGTTGTCATCCCGGCGCAGGCCGGGAGTCGGTTGCTTGTTGTCAGGGCCGCCTCCGGTGCCTCCCCTTTCAACTGACAACGAATAACTATCAACCGGCCCCTCGGCCACCCAGCCGAACCACACCGGATCCTGGCCGAAGCCCGCATCCAGCATGTGTTGCTCGGTCACTGTCACCTCGTCGGGAGCGCGCTCGAACAGGGCCAGTTCCCGCACCAGTTCCAGCATGCGGGGCACATCCCGGGGTTCGGCGGGGCGGATGGTGGTGTTCATGCGATAACAGTCATATCAGCTATCCTATGGTAGGCCCCACATTCAACCGATGGGTGCATGTATACAGTCGGTTCATGGTTCCTTGTTTCCATGGGCATCCCCGGCCCCAAGTTGCGAAGCACGCTTACGTTCCCGTTCCAACTCGCGCTTGAGTTCTTCCTCGCTGGGCAGGTAAGGCAGGTATTTCGCAGCGAACAGTTGTTGTTGATCGGCCAACACGGAATACTTCACCACAGCTTCGCTCTTCTCGCTGCACAGCAACAAGCCGATCGTGGGATTGTCGTCCGCACCCCGGATACGCTCGTCATACAAGCGCACGTACGTGTCCATCTGGCCCACGTCCTGGTGGCCCAGCTTGCCCAACTTCAGATCAAGCAGCATGAAACACTTGAGCCTGAAATTGTAAAAGACCAGGTCCAGGTAAAAATCCTCGTCACCAATGTGGATGCGCTGCTGCCTTTCCACGAAGGCGAAGCCTTTCCCCAGTTCGAGGAGAAAGTCCTTCAGGTTGTCGATGATGGCCTGTTCCAGCGTGCTTTCCTGATAGGTCTTGTCCTGTAGGTTCAGGAAATCCAGGATGTACGGGTCCCGCAGGAAGTCCTTTGGGGATTCGGCCAGTGGCGCTGTGCGCTCGGTTGCTTCCTTGACCACCGGCAGCTTATCCTTGCTGCTGAGCAGTCGTTCGTAGTAGAGCACGCCGATCTGGCGCTCCAGGGCACGCACGCTCCAATTCGCGCTAATGGCCTCGTGGGCATACCACTCCCGCGCCGAAGGGTTTTCCAGCCGTGCGAGCAGGTTGTAGTGCGACCAGCTTAATTCAAGAGACAGTGTCTCTCGAATTGGAAAGGCCAGATGAAATCGCCTCATGTTCCGCAGGTTACTGGCATCGAAGCCTTTGCCGAACTGCTCGGAGAGGCGCGTGGAGAGCTCCGCCAGCTGCCGCTTTCCGTAAGCCGCGCGGGCCTGGCCTTGTTGCTCATGTTCCACGATCAAGCGGCCGATCTCCCAATAGCTGGCCACCATGGCGCTGTTCACGCTTTGGCGCACTTGGCCGCGGGCCTGTTGGATGATGTCGGCTATCCGGCCGACAAGCGGGCTCAATTCATCGGTCATGTGGCTGGTAGGCAATACGGATGCATGGCACGAAGGTCGGGCAAGTCCGATATTTGCAACGAAGTACAATCGTCCACGTCCAGCATCACCACATCAGCTGATCTTCCGATCACCCGATCCTCCTCCCATGGCCCAACCCATCACCACCCTTTCCGAATTCATCATTGAGCGCGAGAAGGATTTTCCATTCGCCTCCGGCGACCTTTCGCAATTGCTTACATCCATCCGGCTGGCGGCCAAGCTGGTGAACCGCGAGGTGAACAAGGCCGGGCTGGTGAACGAGATCCTGGGCGAGACCGACCAGCACAGCGTGAACGTGCAGGGCGAACGCCAGCAGAAGCTGGACGTGTACGCCAACGACCGCTTCATCAACGCCATGCGCAACCAAGGCGCGGTGTGCGCCGTGGCCAGCGAGGAGAACGACGACCACATCGTCTTCAACAACCCGGCCTCCGCCAGCGGCAAGTACGTGGTGGCCATCGATCCGCTGGACGGCTCCAGCAACATCGATGTCAACGTGTCCATCGGCACCATCTTCAGCATCTACCGCCGCCTGGACAGTGAGCAGGTGACGGTGGACGATTTCCTGCAGCCCGGCAACCAGCAGGTGGCGGCCGGCTACGTGGTGTACGGCAGCAGCACCATGCTGGTGTACACCACGGGCAACGGGGTGAACGGCTTCACGCTGGACCCCAGCATCGGGGTGTTCTGCCTGAGCCATCCGAACATGCAGATCCCGAAGGACGGCCACATCTACTCGGTGAACGAGGGCAACTACTTCGATTTCGCGGAGCCCGTGCGCGAGTACATCGACGACTGCAAAAAGCGCAAGCTGAGCGCCCGCTACATCGGCAGCTTGGTGGCGGATTTCCACCGCAACCTGCTGAAGGGGGGCATTTACATGTACCCCGGCACCACGGGCAAGCCCGAGGGCAAGTTGCGCCTGGTGTACGAAGGCAATCCGCTGGCCCTGTTGATCGAACAGGCGGGCGGCGCCGCCACGGATGGCAAGCAGCGCATCCTGGACATCAAGCCC
>JRYE01000587.1_pt1 | contig 54350 bp, 44 predicted proteins | sample 235321 | NCBI WGS metagenome assembly JRYE01 (sample SAMN03074214, study PRJNA261473) | activated sludge metagenome | biome: Common Effluent Treatment Plant; feature: Wastewater; material: Activated sludge; isolation source: activated biomass in a lab-scale reactor treating industrial wastewater at... | reverse complement strand
CGCACGATGCCGCCGAAGATGTTCACCAAGATGGCCTTCACGTTCTTGTCCTTGAGGATGATGCGGAAGGCTTTTTCCACACGGGCTGCGTCGGCGGTGCCGCCCACGTCCAGGAAGTTGGCCGGGCTGCCGCCGCTGAGCTTGATGATGTCCATGGTGGCCATGGCTAAGCCGGCGCCGTTCACCATGCAGCCCACGTTGCCGTCCAGCTTCACATAGTTGAGGCCAGCCTCGCCCGCTTCCACCTCTGTGGGATCCTCTTCGGTCTTGTCGCGCATCTCCACGTAGTCGGGATGGCGATAAAGCGCATTGCCGTCCAAGCGCACCTTGGCGTCCACCGCGATCACTTTGTCATCGCTGGTTTTCAGCACGGGATTGATCTCGAACATGGCGCTGTCGCTGCCTTCGTAGGCCTTGTACAAGGCGGCCACGAACTTCACCATCTCCTTCTTGGCGCCCCCTGTGAGGCCCAGGTTGGTGGCGATCTTGTTGCATTGGAAGGGGCGCAGGCCCACGCGGGGATCGATCTCCTCCTTGTGGATCCGTTCCGGAGTGGTGGCGGCCACATGCTCGATGTCCATGCCACCCTCGGTGCTGTACATGATGATGTTGTGCGCCTTGGCGCGGTCCAGCAGCACGCTCATGTAGAACTCCTTGGGCTCACTGGCGCCGGGGTAGTACACGTCTTCCGCAATGAGCACCTTGTTCACCTTCTTGCCTTGCGGCGGCGTTTGCGGGGTCTTCAACATCATGCCGATGATGGCATCGGCCTTTTCGCGCACCTCGTCGATGTTCTTGGCCAGCTTCACCCCGCCGCCTTTTCCACGGCCTCCGGCATGGATCTGGGCCTTCACCACCCACCACTTGGTGCCGGTCTCCTGGCTGAGGCGCTTGGCTTGGTCCACGGCCTCGTCGGCGTTGTAGGCCACTAAGCCGCGCTGCACGGCCACGCCGTATTTCTGAAGGATGCTCTTGCCTTGGTATTCGTGGAGGTTCATTTAGCTGCGATCGGGATTGAAAATCGGCGCGAATGTACAGGGCATCCTGAAAGGGATATTCCTTCGTTGACGCCGCACGCCTTTCCTTTGCGGCACAATGCCCGGCTTCTCGGACAAATTTACCGCCTTGCCCAAACCGGACAGGGAGCTTCCCGTATTGCACGAGTTCTTTCACGAGGGATTGCCGCAGTGGCTCAACCACATGGGCATGTCCACGGGCCACAACGATCGGGTGGGTGCATTTGCCGGCGCGGTGGTGGCCACCGTGGTGCTGTTGGCCATGGCGAGGGTTCTCACGTGGGGTTTCCAGGTCGTTCTCAGGCGCATCTCGTCCAAAACAGGCACCCATTTCGACGACCACCTGCTGACGCAGCGTCTGCACCACTACTTGGGCCGTATCATTCCACTGATCATCGGCTTTCGTTCCCTACCTGCGGTGTTCGAGGATTTCCCTGGCTGGATCTCTCCGCTGGAACACCTCTTCGTGGTCTTCTTCATCGTGCTGGTTGTGCGGATCCTACGCGCCGTGATGAAGGCCGGGCGGGACACCCTGCACCAACGCGAGGAATACCGCGGCAAACCACTGGACAGCTACATCCAAGTGGCCTCCCTGGTGCTGTACATCCTGGGTGGGTTGGCGATCTTCTCCCAGCTCACCGGCCAGTCCATCGTCACGTTCCTGGCAGCCATGGGTGCAGCATCCGCCGTGCTGTTGCTGGTGTTCAAGGACACGATCCTGGGCTTCGTGGCCAGCCTGCAGATCAGCGCCAACAACATGGTGCACGTAGGTGATTGGATCGCCATGCCCAAGTACGGTGCGGACGGCGACGTGGAGGAGATCAACCTGACCACCGTGAAAGTGCGCAACTTCGACCGCACGGTGACCATGGTGCCCACCTACGCCCTGATCTCCGACTCCTTCCAGAACTACCGGGCCATGCAGGAAGGCGGCGGGCGGCGCATCAAGCGCAGCATCCGCATCAAAATGGGCTCCATCCGGTTCCTTGCGCCAGAGGAGCTCGAACGGCTGAAAGCCATCGAGCTTTTGGGTACCTACATCCATGAAAAACAAGCCGAGATCGAGGCCTTCAACCGGGAACACCAAGTGGACAAAGGCCTGTTGCTGAATGGCCGCAACCAGACCAATGTGGGCCTTTTCCGCCAATACATGGGCCGTTACTTAGTGCAACAGCCGGGGATCCGCACGGACATGACCGCCACCGTGCGGCAGCTCCAGCCGGACGAATTCGGCCTGCCATTGGAAGTGTATTGCTTCTCCAGTGACGTGGGCTTCGAAGGCATGGAACGGATCCAGGCCGACCTCTTCGACCACCTCATTGCCGCTGCTCCCACCTTCGGGCTGGAGATCTTCGAGAAACCCGCCTCGGACGACCTGCGGGCCATCGCCAACAATTTCTCCTTGCGGCAAGCATGATCGAGGCCACCGGTATCCGCAAGCGCTTCGGCGACCTGGAAGTGCTCAAGGGCGTGGACCTGCACGTGGCCAAGGGTGAGGTGGTGAGCATCGTGGGCGCCAGCGGCGCAGGCAAAACCACGTTGCTGCAAATCCTCGGCACCTTGGAGAAAGCGGACGGCGGCAGCTTGGTGATCAACGGGGAAGAGGTGACCAAGCTAGGCCGCAAAGCCCTGAGCATCTTCCGCAACCGGCACATCGGCTTCGTGTTCCAGTTCCACCACCTGCTGCCGGAGTTCACCGCGTTGGAAAACGCCATGATGCCGGGCCTGATCGCCGGGCGCAGCATGAAGGAGTGCGCACCACGCGCCGAGGAACTGCTGGCCCGCCTGAACGTACTGGCCCGCAAGGAGCACAAGCCCGGCCAGTTGAGTGGTGGTGAACAGCAGCGCGTGGCCGTGGCCCGGGCGCTCTTCAACAACCCCGGCGTGGTGCTGGCCGATGAACCGAGCGGCAACCTGGATTCCGCGCATGCGAAGGAACTGCACCAACTCTTTTTTGAACTGCGCAAGGAACTGGGCCAGACTTTCGTGATCGTGACGCACAACGAGGAGTTGGCCCACATGGCGGACAGAAGGTTGGTGATCAAGGACGGGGTGATCTGAGCTTCCTTGCATCCGGTTTACCTTTGATCCAAGTCAGAGCCATGACCACCATCATCAAACGCACCACCACACGGCAACAGCTTTCCGCGCTGTTGAAGAGCAAAAAGCGCGTTCGCCGCAAAAAAGGCGTGGACGTGTTGAGCTTTGCCGGAAAGCTGAAGCTGAAGGAGGACCCTTTGGTCATCCAGAAGAAGATGCGCGATGGCTGGTAGTCGCTTGTTGGTAGACACCAACATCGTGCTCTACGCGCTGAAGGGCGACATGGCATTGGCCAAATTGATCGACGGCCAGGACCTGTACATCTCGTTCATTACACGCATCGAGTTGTTGAGCTACCCGAAGATCGATGCCCCGGCCATTGACCTGATCGAGAATTTCCTGATGCAGGTTCCTGTGGTGGAAAGCAATCCCGTAATAAATGCGGATGCCATCCTGCTGCGCCGTGCTACCGGCTTGGAGGTGCCCGATGCCATCATTGCGGCATCCGCGCGGTTCCTGGGAGTGAGGTTGATGACCGCAGACAAGGATTTCAAGCGGTTGGAGGATGAATTGGACCTCCTCCTGTACACCAGATAATCAGCGGAACTGCCGCAGTGCTGCATGCAATTGACAGTTCCGACCAAAATGAACTCCCGCTACGTGATGATCGCTAGTGCCACCGTGCTGGCCGCATTGGGGTTGCTGTTCTCCTTCGCACCGGAAGAAACCTTGGCCTTCTTGGGTCAACCTGCCACGGGTGCGGTTCCCGTGCTGCTGCAATTGGCCGGTGCGCTCTACCTCGGCTTCGCCGTGATGAACTGGACGGCGAAGGCATCGGTGCTTGGTGGCATCTATGGCAAGGCCATCCTCCTCGGCAACTTTCTGCACTTCACCATGGGGGCGTTAGCACTGTTGAAGGCTGCCATTGACCCCGGCTTTGGAACGCTCTTTTGGGTGCTCACCGGCATCTACGCGGCGTTGGCGTTGCAGTTCGGGCGCATGCTGTTCCTGCATCCCGCCACGCAAGGCTGAAAAAGCGGCACCTTGTACCGGCTTTCCAACCCGAGGCAGCAGGCCCTTCCGTCAACATCATAGGAGCTCTTCAACCTCATCGCATACGAGACGATGTGCCCCATGCGTTTCCCTGCCATGCACCACCGCATCAAGCTCTTCACCGCAGCCACCTGCCTGTGGGCAACCGCATCGGCGCAAAGCTGGCAGGATGCTGGAGTAGTGAGCTTTGGCGGGCGCAGTTCCATGAGTTTCTTCAACGACGGCGACGCGGGCAGCACCGGCAGCGGCTTCGGCGGGCAGTTCCGGATACGCTTGGCCGAGCGGGTGAACACGGATTGGTACTACGACTACTTCACGGCCAACATCGGCGATTTTGCCCACCGGCAGGACCAGCACATCGGCTGGAGCGTGCTGTTCTACGTACTGCCTGCCCGCACGGAACGAAGGCTGCTGCAACCTTATGTGCTGGCCGGCCACTGCTTCGACTACACGCGGCAACTGGCCAACGGCGATGCCGCCAACCGGGCTGAACGCTGGAGCAGCGCCGTGCAAGCCGGTGCGGGCACCCACCTCAACCTCAGCGACCGCTTCGACCTCTCCGTGGTGAGCCAGTACATGATCCACTTGGGCACCGACGTTCACGCCGACCAGCACAATAGCCGCGTGGAATTCCACCATGAAAAAGGGGGCAGCCTGGAAGGTCATTTGCTTTTCCACCTTGGCTTCAACTACAAACTCTTCCACGCATGGTGAAGCCGCTTGTTCTTCTCGGCGCATTAGCGACTTCGTTCATGGTGCGTGCACAAGAGGCAGTTCCGTACACCGGCGCGGGGCTGCTCCGTGCCTCTGCGGCCATCAGCCCGGGGTTCCTGTTTGACGGCGGCACCACCAACATTTACTTGGGCGGCAAGCTGGAGTACTTCCCGGAGGACCGCATCAGCTTTCGCGGAGACGGCTTTTGGTACGTGAACAGCCAGCAGAAGCCCGCTCCGCTGGAAGCGAACAGCCAAGTCTCCTTCGGCCCCTTTCTTCACAGCATGCACGGTCGGCTGGACCTTTCCGCCGGTGTGCAGGCCGGCGTTTCCTTCGTGAAGCCCGCAAACGAACCCATCGTCCCAATGATCGCCTTGGAGCGTCCCGTAACTGATCCGCTCCCCATGCGGATAGTGCCCACCATGGCGTTGTGCGGCAGCCTCTCTTACGCGGTGTGGGACTACTTCCACTTCTTCGTGGACCTGCGGTTGCTTCGGTCGCGCTATGAAGGTGGCCCGCAGGGCACTATCAAGCTGGACGAGGCCATCCTCAGCGCCGGGCTGGGCTGGCAGTTCCGTTTGCACCAGTAGCAGCGGCGCTCGTTCGCCTTCCCTGCTGGATCCGGCTCTCTGCGATTGTATAGCTTTGTGATGCATGGACGCACGGTTTATCCTCCTCCTCGCTGCACTGGGCTTCACCTCTTGGGCAAGCGCTCAACAACCGCGCACAATGGCATCGAGTGATTCAACTGCCCTTGTGCAAGGCATCCATTCCACCGCACCGTGGATCGCCGACCAAGTTCTCGCCTTGCATGCAACCCGGGACCCGGCGCAGCGGAAAATTTTGGCCGATGAACTGGCTGATCGCACCGACGCACTGACGCGCCGGTGGAGGCAGGTGTTTCCGGAAGAAGATGATGGCTGGGTGATGGCCTCCACGTACAACGGTCTGGCCGCCGTGTTCGACGCGGGCACCCCTGGGGCAGGTGCACCATACCGGGCCATTGCCGCCGCATTCGAAAATAGCGACCCCGCTCCCTTTCGACCGGACATGTACCATGCCCTACAGGCCATTTCCGACCGGGCCTGGTCGCTGGCACGGGCTAAAAATGCCAAGCGGGCGGAGCGGCTCCTGGGAAAGCTGGATGCGGCAAACATGGACCTGGTAGTGGCGCTTTAGGACGCTATTCCACGTTTATTCCCTACCTCGACGAAACCGACGCTGATGCGCCTCACATACACCCTTGCCATGCTTGTGGCCAGCCTCACGACCATGGCCCAGGAAGGCGACCCGAACATCCGCCACGTACCGATCATCGACGACCCTCCGATCATTGATACGCCCTGGCCCGAAGTGCCGGATAGCAACCAGGTGCTGATCGTGGTGGAAGAAATGCCTTCGTTCCCCGGTGGCATGCCGGCCTTGTCCGCGTATGTGAGCGAGCATCTGAAGTACCCGGAAGAAGCCAAGAACCTTCGGCATGAAGGCCTGGTCCTGATGCAGTTCGTTGTGGAAAAGGATGGATCGGTGAGCAACGTCGAGGTGATCCGCGGCATCGGCTACGGCTGCGATGAGGAAGCCCTGCGCGTGGTGAAGGCCATGCCCGCATGGAAGCCTGGCATGCAGGGCGGCAAACCGGTGTGCGTGCGGCAATCGTTGCCCATGCGTTTCAAACTGACGGACTGAGCACACCGCGCTGGCCCGATTGTTGCCTTGCCGCCGCATCCTTCACCCGACCTTCGCGCCATGCGTCCTACCCTTTTCGCGCTCCTCTTCCTGCTTGGAGCGGCGACCCACGCCCAATCCGCATCCCCCGCCAATCCCGGCACACTGCCCCGGTGGATGCAGGAAGTGGCATTCAGCGCCAAGCCCGTGCGCTACACCTTGCCCAAGCGCGACCCGCTGCACACCAACGCCTTCACCGGCACTTGGAGCGTGCAGAAGCAGGGCGGCCGCCGCTTCGACTTCTGGAGCGACAAGCACCGCGTGGTGATCCAGGACATCGACCAGCAAGGCAAGCTGCGGCGCATGTACTTCATCGACCTGGCCGCCAACATCCGCATGGAAGCCGCAACCGACAACGGGCGCACGCACTTCATGGTGGAGGACCTGCACGTGCCGAACGTGGGCTATTACCGCACGATCTGGAGTGATTCCGTGCGGGCCACAGGGCGTGCGGCGAACATCCTCGGCACGCAGTGCGAAGAGTTCTTCGGCACCGATGGCAACAAGGACACCACGTACTACTGGCGCACCGATCAGCACCCCAAGCTCTTTGCCGATATGCAGGTGTGGGTGCCCTGGCTCTGCCGCGAAGGCGAGCTGGAATTCCTCACCGCTCTGTGCTCCGAAACGGCCGGGCCCAGCATGCGCGCCAGCTGGCCGAAGCGCAGGTACAGCACCGGCGCGGGAAGCATCGACATGGTGGCGATCACGCCCGGTGCAGCGCCCATGCCCACCATCGATGGCGAGCCCGGCGTGGTGCTGGAGCAGCGCTTCCTGTGGGACAACAACAGCGGCATCGGCACCCTGCCCGCATGGATGCGCGCGTACGTGAGCGACCTGAAGCCCGGGGCCATGGCAGCGGCGTCCACCCCGAAACCGGTGAGGCGCGGCATCCCGGGCAACCGGTTCATCGGAACGCTCACAGCCGAAACACCTACGATGGTGATCGGCCTGCCCGACAAGAAGACCGGCCGCGATACCACCCACCGCTTAGCCAAGTACACCTACTGGGCCGATGCCCGCCGCGCCGTGCTGATCATGGACGATCCCGACGATGAAGGTTACCTCTTCTACGCCGTGGACCTCGATGCCGATGTGGTGATGGCCACGCACAACGAGATGAGCGGGCATGTAATCCCGAAACTGTACATCAGCACGTTGCAGCACGTGGGCCTGAAGGAGTTCGGCGACGGGCTGGACATGCCCATGACGGCCACCGAACACACCCGCAAGATACTGGGCCGCACCTGCACCTTGTACACCACGAACGAGCGTTTCCTCAGCCACTTCTGGATCCCGGAGAAGGAGGTGCTGAACCCGGTGTTCGACATGCGCCACTGGATGGTGCAGCGCATGGGCCAGAAGATGAAGGACATCCTGTTCTTCGGCGTGGCGGATAAGCCGATGCCCATGGCCGTGATGGGCACGCACCTCACCAGTTACAAACCCGGCAAGGCCAAGCCGCCCGTGGCCGACCTGCGCTACTACCGGGTGCGGGATGAGCGCTTGGAGGAACAGCGCAGCCCGGCAGTGGAGGCCATACCGGATGTGCGGATCCGTGATGTGCGCGATGTGGAGATGCCCAGCATGGAAGCGGATCCCGACCAGCGCGGCACGGGCAGGGTGCCTGACAGGGAGATACCCTTGGAGTCGAGGGACATGACCGGCATGGTGGAAGCCACACCGGACATAGAGATGCGCATGCCCGCCGACGAACCCAAGCCCGTGATGATCGGCGTGGATCCGGACGATGTGGGTATTCCGCCGCCGCCCACACCGCAGGCACCGCCCATGCAGGCAGGCCATACCGGCAGAAAACCCACCGCAGGTACAGGCACCGGGCAACCCCTCGAAATGGCCCTCTCGCCGTACTTGGAAGAAACGATGGCCCTGCGAACCAACCGTTTCATCGGCTCTGCGGTGCTGGAATACACGAAAACGAATGCCAGCGGCCGAACGGAGCAATGGCAAGTGCGCTACGCCAGCGACAGCACGCGCATCCTCGTACTTGGCATAAGCAAAACCAAGGGCTTCAATACCTACGACCGAGCATATCTGATCAATCGCCAGGCGGGCAGCGAACAGTGGTTCAAGTTGAAGGCTGACAGCACCGTCACCTCTCAGGAGGCCGCCATCCTGGATCGCCATTATCGCTTCTCCTATGCCCCGGCCCACCCGGACTCCGTAATCAGCGGTACCCGCAAGCTGTTGGGCCGCACATGCGAAAAACGCTTGTACCAAGTGCCCACCACACGCCGCATCAGCTGGGTGGACCCGAGCCTACCATCACTCTTCCAAGATGTGCTCGGCGCGCGCAAAAAATGGGGCGGTATCGAGATCCTGCTCCTCGGAAATATGCTCACCGGCACCACGCCCGGCATGCCCATGGAAGTGGACTACACCTACCACGGCGGCGACCACGTGGTGATGAAGGTGATCGCCCTCCAGGCCGGTCCGGTGGATCCGGAGGTGTTCGGGGTAAGGAAGGAAAGTTGGCGGAAATAGTCCCCGAGGCCAGCGCCGTAACATTGTATGCTAAACCATCACCCATGCGTACCCCTACCCTCTTGATCGCCGCCGTGCTCTGCTGCGCCACAGCCGCCCCCGGCCAGTCCCTCCAGGACCTGATGAACGCCGCCGGTGGCAACAACAAGGTCACCATTGAAGAGGACAAGACCCCATTCAAACCCTTGGGCTTCACCGGCAGCTACCGCTGGGAGATCCACAGCTACAAGAACGGCAGCCCCGAGAAGGACAGCCCCATGCACATGCTGATGGCCTTCGACGATGTCCACATGGCCATGGAGCCCCAGACCGGCAAAGGGCAGGAACAGATGCGCATGGTCTTCGACCTCAAGAACAAGTTCACCTATACGCTGATGACCGACAAGAAGGGCCAACGCAGCGGGATCAAGATGAAGAGCATGCGGGTCAAAGTGGCGGATGATGGCACGGAAGAGAACGCTTCGGGCAAGGTGGAACGCACCAACGACACCAAGGCCATCGAGGGCCACACCTGCCGCAAGTACACGTACAGCAACGAGGACGGCCATGGTGAAGCATGGATCGCCGAGGACATCAAATTCAACGCATTCGAGGCATTGGGCCACATGGTGGGTGCCAAGGCCGATGGTTGGCAAAAGGCTCCCTACCAAGGCATGGTGATGGAGAGCACCTGGAACAGCAAGAACGGCAAGGAGAAGGTGGAGATGTTCACCCGCGACTTGGTGGTAGGCAAGGTGGACACCAAGTTGTTCAGCACCGATGGCTTTGCGATCCAAGACATGTCCTCGATGCCTTTGTTCGGGCAGTAGGGCCGAACGGTAGGGCATGGTTTCCGCACAAAGGGAAGGTGGGCGATAAGCACAACCGGTTGTGTTGGCCCTTATTCCATCGTCCAGGCAACCCGATCAGCCTTTCAAGGGTCTCGTAGGCAAAAGGCTTTCGGCACTGCCCTCTATCTTCACCAACTTGCACATTCAGCCGCGTTCTCCCCAGATGAAAACACTCCTACGCGCGATCGCCGTGGTTTCGTTGTTACTTCCGTTCGTCCATGCAAAAGCACAGCAGTTCAGCATCAGCGCCGGGTCCATCAATACGTGCTCGGGCGTGATCGAGGATACCGGCGGACCCACCGGCACCTACGGCAACAATGAGAATTTCACGCTGGTTGTCTGCCCCGACACCCCGGGGGACGCCATTTCACTGAACTGGATCATCTTCGACCTCAGCCAACAATTGCCCCAACCGATCGACCGGATGCGGATCTGGGACGGGAACAGCACGGCGGCCGACTTTTTGGGTGAATACACCGGTACGCAACTGCAAGGGTTGATCAGCTCGGCCACCATTTACAATACCAGCGGGTGCCTCACCTTACAGTTCACCTCCAACGGAGGCGGTGTGGGGAATTTCGCTGCCGGCATCACCTGCTACACGCCTTGTGAACGCCCAACTGCGGTGGCCATCATGAGCGAGCCTACCACGCCCGCCATGGTGTGCGTGGGAGAGGAGATCACCTTTGACGGTACCGGCTCATATCCCGCGGCGGGGTTCAACATTGTGGAGTACAATTGGAGCTTTGCCGATGGCACCACGGTGAATTCGCCCACGGCCACGCACTCCTTTTCCACCCCGGGCCAGTACATGGTGCAATTGAACCTGGTGGATGACAACGGATGTGTGAACTCCAACATGGTGGACCTGGAGGTGCTGGTGAGCACCACCCCGAATTTCTCCGGTACGGTGGAAAGCATGGAAACTTGCCTGGGCGCCATCGTGGACCTGCACGGCGTGGTACAACCCACCACCTGGACGGGCATGCCCGAAGCCAACTTCGGCGATGGGGTCTATCTGCCCGACGACTTGGGCATTCCTTTTACCAGTGACCTCGTGTTCACCCAGTTCGAACCCGGCCAGAGCGTGAACACAACGGACGATATTTTATCGATCTGCACCAATATGGAGCACAGTTTTTTGGGCGACCTGGCGGTGCAGGTCACTTGCCCCAACGGCCAGACCATGGTCATCCATCAGCAGGGTGGCGGTGGTACCTATATCGGCGGCGCAAATGATACCGACAATGGAAACAATCCAGTGCCCGGCGAATGCTGGCAGTATTGCTGGAGCGCAAGTGCTACGTGGGGCACCTGGGCCGAGTCTGCCTCATCTGGCACTACCCCCCATGTGATGCCCGGCGGCAATCCGTCCAGCAATGCGCTGATCCCGGGCACCTATTCGCCGGTGCAACCGTTCACGAACTTGATCGGCTGCCCGCTCAATGGCACCTGGACCTTCACCGTCACCGACCTTTGGGGTGCTGACAATGGCTTCCTCTGCGACTGGTCCATCAACTTCGACCCGGCGCTGATCCCCGACACGGCCCAGTTCACCCCGGTATTGGGCAGCTCCATTGATTCACTGGGCTGGAGCGGGCCGTTCCTGACCAGTGACCCAGGTGATCCCACAGAGGCCCAGGCCACCCCAAATGTTGCCGGCTCCTTTGATTACACCTTCCACGTAACGGATAATTTCGGATGCACCTACGACACCACCATCACCGTTACGGTGGCCCCTCAAATGGAGGTGGACGCCGGCCCAGCCCTCACCCTCTGCAACGACTCATTGCCCATGGCCGGTGCCATTACCGCAAATGGCCCGCCCAATACCTGTAACTGGACCGTTACCCTGTACGATAACTGGGGCGACGGATGGAACGGCAACGGATCGATCACCGTGACCGTGGACGGAGTGGGCACCAATTATTACCTGCCTACGGGCATGCAGCAAACAGTGCCCCTCACCGTTTCATCCGGCGCGTCCATCTCGGTCGCTTTCAATCCCGGCTCGTGGAACGATGAAAACTCATTCACCCTGTTCAACGACCTGGGTGTTGCCGTGTATACTTCACCCAATAACCCGCCCGCCGGAATGAACTGGAGCGGTACCGTGCAGTGCGGAGGTGCGCCTCCCGTTACGTATGCGTGGCTGCCTACATCGGGGTTGGCCGACCCATCCGACGCCACCAGCATGGTGTGGGTCACTTCGCCCACTTGGTACTTCCTATCGGTCCATCCTACCGGCAGCCCTGATTGCGCGGTTTTGGATAGCGTACTGGTGTCGCCGCCTCCGCAATTGGACCCGGGCGAAGATGGAACTGCGGTGGTTTGCGTTTCCTCCCCCACCTTTTTGATGACCGATTCCTTGGGCGGCACGCCGGACCCCGGCGGTTCCTGGGCAGCGAACGGTGGGGCGGTACCCGACAACTTCGCCCCCTCCAACTATGCGCCCGGCTCCTATTCATTCACCTATACCGTAACGACCCCCGGGGGCTGCATGGCCACCTCCCAACTGGAGGTTACGGTAAAACCCGATACCGACCCCACTTGCTGCGGGGTACCTGATGCCGGGCCCGCCGACGTGTCCTGCGACCTCACCATTGGCCTGCACGCCACGCCCGGCAATACGGGAGTGGGCGAATGGAGCGGTCCACCGGGTGCCGTGTTCACCAACAACCAGTCGCCCATCACCACGGTGACCATGCCATCCGGCAGCGGGGGATCCCACTGGTTTTACTGGCGGGAGAACGATGGCGTGTACTGCAATACGGTGGACAGCGTGCTGATGACCTTCACGGACCCGATCGTGCCAACATTCACCGTCACGGATGCCATCTGTTTCACGTATTGTGACGGCACTGCTTCCGCAACTGTCTCCGGCGGCAATGCGGGGAACGGCTTCACCTACGCCTGGAGCGCCGGCACCCCGGGAACCGGGCCCGACAACGTGGAAGGGCTTTGTGCAGGTGACCATCAGCTCACCATCACCGATGACAACGGATGCACCGGCACCGGCAGCTTCACGATCATGGAGCCCGTACAGTTGCAGATCGACTCTACGGCCACCGTGCCGGTAACCTGCTCCGGATATTGCGATGGCCAAGTGCTGATATTCGACGGCGAGGCAGTGGAGTTCAGCTTCAACAACGGTGCGGCTTGGGGCAGTTCCCCGGTGCTGGAGGGCGTTTGTGAAGGAGTTTATCAGTTGCTGATCCGCGATGCTGCCGGATGCCTGGCCAACAGTTCGGTCACCGTAACCGGCCCTCCGCCCGTTATAGCCGATTTTGTGTGGGGCCCCAAGCCATCCACCGTCGAAGATCCAACGATCTTCTTCCAAAGCACCGGCACTGGTGCCCAAACCTACCTGTGGGACATCGCCGGCCTGGCCACCAGCACCAATGCCGACACGGTCTTCACCTTCACGAACGAGATCCCCGGCATCTATCCGGTGTGCCTCTCCGCGTTCAATTACAACCAGTGCATGGACAGCGTCTGCCAGTTCGTGGAGATCATGGACGTACTTGAACCCTACGTGCCCAACGCCTTCACCCCCGATGGCAACGGGGTGAACGATGTGTTCTTCATGAGCACGAACGTGCGCACCATCACGGATTTCGAAATGCTCATTTACGACCGTTGGGGGCAATTGGTGTTCAGCACCACCGACCCGTACCAACCGTGGATAGGCAGCAGGAACAACAGCGGCGAGGTGCTTTCCTCCGGGGTGTACGTGTACCGGATCCGTTACGCGGTGAAGAATTTGCAGACCAAGCGTGAGTTCTTGGGCCACGTCACCTTGCTGAAATAGCGCACATCGCACCGACCTCCGGGCTGCAGCTCGGCCTCCACGGCCATGCGGCAGTTGTGTGGTGCCATACACGGCGAAGGCGCACCGCCCGGATCCATCCGGTCGATGCGCCTCCCCGTTCGGGCCCGTCGGGCCTACTTACTTGGCTTCCTGCTTTGCCCCGCTCTTGCGCTTCGGCGTTTTGGCCGCATCACTTCCGCGCCATTCGGCGAGTTTCTTGGCGGCTTTGCGCTTGCGGTTTAGTTCGGTCCTTTGGTCCTGCGGCATCTTGGGTTGGTTTTCGCGGCGAAAGGTAGGCGGATTCCTCCATATCAGCCTCATGCAACCACCTCAAACCAATTACGCATTCAACATCAGACAACCTACCGCCCCCCCCGCTTTGCGGGATGACACTTTTCCCGCATGACTTTTCCGCAGAGGTCGTCCCGTATGCAACGCTACGCAACGCCCCCCGCCTATCGCCCTGCGGCAAAATGAAGGAACATCCATGGCCGATCTTGAATGCGCAATTGGCATAACTGCGCATACCGATCAGGCAAGCATCGCGTTGATCGGAAAAAGAAGTGCATGCGCCATTCCGCCAAGCTGTTCATCCTGTGTGTTTCCATGGCAGGGCTATGCACCTACCTGTTCCACGGTGTAGGCATCGGGATCAACCTGTTTGTCTTCGAGGCGATCGTGGCGGCAGCGTGGTGGAGCATGCGCCGCGTACCCGCTTCCCGCTTGGCCATTCTTTCCGTAGGTGGCATGATATTGACTGCAGCAATGGTGTTGGTGCATGGATCCACATTGGCCATTGTGGTCAACCTGATCTCCGTCGGCTTGACCGTTGGGGTGTTGGTGGCACCAGAATTGAATGCCTTGCACCGATCGGCCGTCGCCAGCTTGATCCACTTGTGGGCCGTACCCAGGGCACTTGCACGCACCAGCCCGTTCCTGCAAGAAAAGATCATGAGAGCCGGTCTTTCCTCCACCGTGTTGCTCAAAGCTTCCATTGTGCCCATCGTGTTGCTTGCATTCACAGGGATGTATCGCTTGTCCAACCCCCAATTCAACCGTTTCATGAGCTATATGCTGGCCATCTTTGATCACTTGGACATTGCCCTGATCGGCACCTTCCTCGTTGGCCTGTTGGCCAGCAGCTACTTGTTCCTGTCCACGCGCAATGAGGCGCTTTCCCGTTGGACTGCGCCACGCAGCGATCTCCTGCAAGCGGGACCGGAAGCTGTGTATGGGCAACACCTCCGCAGCGAAGTCCGCATCGCCACGGTGCTTTTGGCCGGATTGAACCTGCTGCTGCTCACCGCCAATGTGCTCGACATCCGGTACGTCTGGTTGGACTTCAAGTTCGACGGGCAATACCTCAAGCAATTCGTCCATGAAGGCACCTACATGCTGTTGCTGTCGATCTTGATCGGGGCTGCCATTGTGCTGTACTACTTCCGCGGAGACCTGAATTTCCACAAGGAGAACCGCGTGCTAAAGGCACTGAGCTATGCTTGGCTGGTCCAGAACATGGTGCTGGCCCTTTCAGTGGGCATGCGCAACTATTGGTACATCCATTATTATGCGTTGGCCTACAAACGCATCGGCGTGGCATTCTTTCTGCTGGCATTGCTCATCGGCCTGGCATTGGTGCTTCTGAAAGTGAAGCAAGCCCGTTCGGTCCACTTCCTGTTGCGAACGAATACCGCCACGATGTACTGCATCGTGCTGTCGATGTCCCTGTTCAACTGGGATGGCATCATCGCCAGATACAACATGGCCCAGGCAGGCCTGGCCTTCGTACACCTGGATTTCCTTGCCACACTTTCAGACAAGGCACTGCCTTACCTGGTGCAGCCCCAGGAAAGGCTGGAACTGATCGCGGCAAGCAATGCCCGGCTGATCGGTGGTGCTGAGGGCTACAGTTGGACGAAGTACATGACACCCGAAGAATATGGGGCGATCATGAAAAGTCGATCTGACCGCTTCCTGGAAACTTGGCCCGAACACTCTTGGAAGGAATGGAATTGGGCGGAAGACAGGGCTTTTCACCTCCTAGGATCCATGCGCGGGGCAGGCCAATGATCCCAGCCTGGCGGAGATCCAGGTCCATTGGTTGCCATCGGGCCGATGGTGCATTAACTTTGGGAATTCTAAAGTTGTACTTTAGTTTTTCCAATGCGTTACACTCCCCGCGACATTAGCCCGATCCTGTTGAAGGCGGCACGCTCCTTCCCCGCCGTGGTGCTTACCGGGCCGCGCCGGGCCGGAAAGACGATGCTATTGCGCAAGCTCTTCCCGGCAGCCTCCTACACGCTGATGGAAGACCCGGACGTGATCGCCCGGGTGCGCGCCGACCCCCATGGTTTCCTGGACGGGCTGCGGCTTCCGGCCGCACTGGACGAAGTGCAGAACGTGCCCGAGATCTTCTCCTACGTGCGCTCCCGGATCGACAGGAACCCGCGCCGCACCGGGCAGTGGCTCCTCACTGGCTCGCAGGATGCACCATTGATGCAGGGCGTCACTGAAAGCATGGCGGGCCGGGCGGCCATGCTGCAGTTGTACCCGCTATCCACCACGGAAACGCCCAAGGTGGACCTGTTCCTCGGCGGCTACCCGGAGGCGGTGGCGAGGCCGTCCATCGCCTCCCTGTGGTTCTCCTCCTACGTGCAGACCTATTTGGAACGGGACGTGCGCGCGGTGACCAACGTGCGGGACCTGGCCACCTACCGCCGTTTCATGGCGATGCTGGCCACGCGGCACGGGCAACTGCTCAACCGCACCGACCTTGCCGCGCCGCTGGGGGTAAGCGTGCCCACGATCAACCAATGGCTCAACGTGCTGGAAACCACCCAGCAGATCCTGCTGGTACCACCCTTCCATGGCCACTTGGGCAAACGCCTGGTGAAGTCCCCGAAGGTGTACTTCATGGACAGCGGGCTGGCCTGCCACCTGCTGGGGATCGCTACGCGCGCAGAGCTGGCGCGGTCGCCGTTCCTGGGTGCGCTCTTCGAGGGCTTCGTCGCCTCGGAAGTGGTAAAGCGCCAGGTGAACAAGGGCATGCGCCGCGAGCTGTACCACTACCGGGATGAACACGGGCTTGAGGTGGACTTCATCGTTCCTGGCAAGGGCGGCAGCCTTTCGCTGCTGGAGTGCAAGGCCACCCGCACGCCGCTGCCGTCCATGGCCTCCCCTCTTGTGCGCGTACGCGATCTCCTTTCAGAAAAGCAAGATATCAAGCATCCGATGGACCTGGCGCTCGTGTACCGGCCAGCACTGCATAAACCTCCTGTAAGCCTTGGCAGGTGGGCAAAGGCGATGGACCTGCCCACCTGGCTCAGTAAGGCAAAATAGACTTGGTGCTTTTGGGAATCCTAAAGTTGGACTTTAGGATTCCCAAGGTTTGCCCGCTCAATTCCGGGGAAATGCAGCCTCCTTATCCGCGCACCAGCTTGCGGTACTTGAGGCGTTTTGGCACGATGTCGCCCACGCGCTTCTTGTAGTTCTCCTCGTAGTCGCTGAACCCTCCCTCGAACCAGTACACCTTGCTGTCGCCTTCGAAAGCGAGGATATGCGTGCAGATGCGGTCGAGGAACCAGCGGTCGTGGCTGATGACCACGGCGCACCCGCTGTAGTCCTGGAGCGCCTCTTCCAGCGCGCGCAGCGTGTTCACGTCCAGGTCGTTGGTGGGCTCGTCCAGCAGCAGCACGTTGCCGCCCTGCTTCAGGGTCTTGGCCAGGTGCAGGCGGTTGCGCTCGCCGCCGGAGAGGATGCCCACCTTCTTGTTCTGGTCGTTGCCGGTGAAGTTGAAGCGGGCGAGGTAGGCACGGGCGTTCATCACCACGTTGCCGAAAGTGATGTTCTCGATGCCGCCGCTGATCACCTCGAACACGGTCTTGTCCGGCGAGAGGTCCTTGTGGCTCTGGTCCACGTAGGCCATCTGCACGGTATCGCCGATGGCAATGGTGCCGGAGTCGGCCTTCTCCATGCCCATCACCATGCGGAACATGGTGGTTTTTCCCGCACCGTTGGGGCCGATGATGCCCACGATGCCGGCGGGTGGCAGGGTGAAGTTCACATCCTCGAAGAGCAGTCGGTCGCCAAATGCTTTGGAAACGTCCTTGAACTCGATCACCTTGTCACCCAGGCGTGGGCCGTTGGGAATGAAGATCTCCAGCTTGGCTTCCTTCTCCTTCACGGTCTCGCCCTGCATCTTCTCATAGTTCTCCAAGCGGGCCTTGCTCTTGGTGCGGCGCGCCTTGGCATTGCTGCGCACCCACTCCAACTCCTGCTTCAGCACGCGTTGGCGCTTGCTTTCCTGCTTCTCTTCCTGGGCGAGGCGGGCGGTTTTTTGTTCCAACCAACTGGTGTAGTTGCCCTTGTACGGAATGCCCTCGCCACGGTCCAGTTCCAGGATCCAGCCCGCCACGTTGTCCAGGAAGTAGCGGTCGTGGGTAATGGCGATCACGGTGCCGTTGTAATTGTGCAGGTGCTGTTCCAGCCAGGCTACGCTCTCCGCATCCAGGTGGTTCGTGGGTTCGTCCAACAACAGGATGTCCGGCGCTTGCAGCAGCAAGCGGCACAGGGCCACGCGGCGGCGTTCACCGCCCGAGAGCACGCTCACCTTGGCATCGGGTTCAGGGCAACGCAGGGCATCCATGGCCACCTCCAGCTTCTGGTCGATCTCCCATGCGCCCTGGGCCTCGATCTGGTCTTGCAGCACGCCTTGGCGGGCAATGAGCTTTTCCATCTTGTCGGGGTCCTCCAGCACGTCGGGGTCTGCGAACTTGTTGTTCACGTCCTCGTACTCCTTCAGCAGGTCCATGACGGGCTGTACGCCTTCGCGCACGATCTCGATCACCGTCTTGCTGTCGTCCAGCACCGGTTCCTGCTCCAGGTGCCCGATGCTGTATCCCGGCGTTACGTGCACATCGCCCTGGAAATCCTTCTCCTTGCCGGCGATGATGCGCATCAAGGTGGATTTCCCGGATCCGTTGAGGCCGAGGATGCCGATCTTGGCTCCGTAATAGAAGCCGAGGTAGATGTCTTTGAGGATGGCCTTGCCGGAGGGCAGCGTTTTGCCCACCTTCACCATGTTGTAAATGACCTGACGTCCTTCTTCAGCCATGTTCCACGTTATTTTGCTTTGATCCGGCCCAGCTCATAAGCCGGTTTTCGGGCTGCAAAGGTCCGCTTTCTTTTCGGAACTGCCCTATCGCCGGTTTTTCCCCGCAGAAACGAAGATCACAACGGGGTGTACATCTCCAGCCGCCCCCACTGCCCCACTTCCCGCATTACCGGTATTTGGCGATGGGCCAATCCGGCATTGCGCCACACCGACCCGAGGGTTTGGCCATGGCTCGGTGCCAAGGCGATGAAGATGTTCCCTGTGGCATCATGCTGGGGGTCCAGCATCTCGGGATCGGCACCGTGGCAGGCCATGTAGAAGCCCAAGGGGGCATCCCATGGCAACTGTGCGCCCAGGCGATCGCCGGGCCGGGCATGGGCAGCCACCCAGGCTGCCGCCGTATCCGCCTCCGGGAAGCGTTCCACATCGTCCCCTCCGTTGCCAATGGCCAGGATGCCGAAGATGAGCAGCACAGCGGTTCCGCCCAGCAAGGTGCGCTGCCCCTTGGTGAAATCCGGTGCCACTTTGTCCCGCACGGCTTTCAGTAAATAGAACAGGCCGATGGCGCCGCCCATATGGAACACCAGCAGGGAAAACGTCCATGCGGCCGGTGCCGCCACCATGTGCTGCACGGTCACGATGGGCAAGGTGCCCAACGCCAATGCGAACAGCATCAACCGGTATTTTGCACTGACATAGGCCGCATAGATGATGGCCGCCGCCCCAGCAAAGGAAAGTGCCATGGCATTCGTTCCGGTCAAGTAGGCCCACACGCCAAAAGCCTGGTCCTGCTGGGTGTTCACGAAATGGTTCCATGTATGATCGGCCAATGAGGGGTGGTGCAGCAAGCTGTCCAAGCTGTGCATGGCTATCACCGGTGCGTAGCAAAGGGACGCCAAGCCCCCGGCCAGAAGAAACGATCCGGCCAATTTCAACACCCGGCGCCGCAGCGTGCTCTGGTAATTGGTCATCAGCATGAAGAGTGTCCAGAAATAGGCCATCACCGCCGGGTACACCATCACCGGTGCGGCCCACATGCCCAAGGCCGTGCTGGTTGCCAGCAACACGGCGCTCACCCAGTTTTCCGACTTCACAAAGTGGCGGCCGGCCAGCAACGCACAGATGGTGAACAACCACACCAAGCTGTATCCGCGCGCCATGGCTGAATATTCCACTAACGGGCTGCTAACGGCCAGCAGGCAGAGGAAGATCACCGCGATATGCCGGTTGAACACCATGCGCACGAACAAATACGCCAAGGGCAGCACCAGCATGCCTGCGACCAGTGCCGGCAGGCGCAACGACCACGGATGCAGGCCGAAAAGCAGCACGGAAATCTTCGCCAGCGCCGAGTACAGGATGTGGTTGGAGGTGAACGTATAGTCGCTGAGCAGGAACCCGAAGGACTTACGGGCATACTCGGTCCAGGTCAGCGCCTCATCGTAGCTCACCGGTTCGTTCAGGCGCCATGCGCGCAGCACCAGGCCCAGCACGAGGACAAAGAGCACGAAGTACTTGTGGTGGCCGCCGGTCCGTTGCAGGATGCGTTTTCGTGCGGTGGCCAAGTCGCTGCGAAACCCTCCCCATCCGGGCTGGTGCCCCGCGTTTCGACGCCGTTTCGATCCTACGGGCATGCTGTGGGTGGGTTGGTGCAGCCAATGGCTTGGGATTGGGCCGGCACAAGCTGTTGCCAAAAGTAGAGGAACGCGGATCTTGATGCCGCATAGTTCGCAACTTCGCACCCTGCCATGCCCATGGAACGCATTACGGAATCCCCATCACGGTATGACCATTTGGAGCGGATGGGCACTGCGGAGCTGCTACGCAGCATCAATGCGGAGGACCGCACGGTGCCTGAGGCCGTGGCCCAAGCGATCCCCGACATCGGCCGTTTGGTGGATGAGATCACGGAGAGGATGCAGCGGGGCGGCCGGCTCTTTTACATCGGCGCCGGCACCAGCGGACGTTTGGGCATTGTGGACGCCAGCGAATGCCCGCCCACTTTCGGGGTGCCCCACGGCATGGTAGTGGGCTTGATCGCCGGTGGTGATCGTGCGATCCGCAAGGCGGTGGAGTTCGCCGAGGACGACCGGGAGCAGGGCTGGAAAGACCTGCAGGAACATGCGGTCGGGACCGATGATACGGTGATCGGCATTGCGGCAAGCGGCGGTACCCCCTATGTAACAGGGGCATTGGAGCACGCACGCACAGCAGGATTGCTCACCGGCTGCATCACCTGCAACCCGGGCAGCCCCGTGGCGCTGGCATGCGAACATCCCGTGGTGGTGGTGGTGGGGCCGGAATTTGTGACCGGCAGCACGCGGATGAAGAGCGGTACCGCACAGAAGCTCGTTTTGAACATGATCAGCACCAGTGTGATGATCAAGTTGGGCCGGGTGAAGGGCAACCGCATGGTGGATATGCAGTTGAGCAACAACAAGCTGGTGGACCGCGGCACGCGCATGGTGATGGAAGCCTTGCAGGTGGACTACGAGGCGGCGAATGCACTGCTCAGGAAGCATGGCAGCGTTCGCAAGGCCGTGGAGGCCGGGGGAAAAGGATCATAAAGGCGAGGATCAGGGTGATCCAGCCACGGATGCAACCTGTGGCAACACCGGGAAACCAGTGTGCATGTGCGTTTGAGGGTGCAGGTGGATGCACCCTCTTGCCCTTTTCCCCGGACAACCCCTGCTCCTACTTCAGCAACGACCGGACCTTCATTTCCGGGCTGGAAAGGTTATTTTGCGTGCCATCACCCCTCCTTCATGCGCTACGCTACCCTGTTCCTCTCCCTTGTTTTGGCCAGTTACGGCGCCGTAGCCCAGTGCCCGGATTGCACACCCGACACAGGATGCAATACCTCACCGGCCTATCCAACGATGTGCCCGTTGACCCCGCCCGACGCCACGGCCGGCGAGCAATACCAAACGGCCATCACCTTTTGGATGCCTGCCACCTTCACGGATCCCGGCACGGGCGTTACCGTGGATTTCCAACAGATGACGATCACCGGTGTCAGTGGCTTGCCCTTCGGCCTCAGCATCCAGTACAACCAACCAGGAGGGGTATACTACCCGCAGAACGAATCCCACGGTTGTGCCCAGATCTGCGGCACACCCGTGGTGGCGGGCAGCTATCCCGTCACCATCAGCATCCTGGCAGGCGTTTCGTACAATGGTTTCAACCTCAATGTTCCAGAGGACTTCACCATCCAATTGACCGTGCTTCCGGGCAGCGGCGGCAATGCCGGGTTCACGTTCACACCGATCAGCGGCTGCGGCAGTGCTGCCGTGCAGTTCGAGGCCTTGATCGACGGTAGCCCCTCGCCCACGGGCTATGTGTGGGACTTCGGCGACGGAACGGGCAGCACGGCGAACATTCCTCCCGTGCACCAATACAGCGAAGCGGGCGACTACACGGTCACCCTGGAAACCACCATCGGCGGCTACGTGCTGCAGCAGGTGGCGCTTACGGGGGTGAACGACAATTGGTGCGGCGATGTGGAAGAGCCGAACCTGCCATTGATCGGCTGCCAGGGGGCGCCCGACCTCTATTTCGTGCTTACCGACGGGTCGGGATCGACGTATACCTCCTCCACGGTGGACAACTCGCACACGGCCACGTGGAGTGGCCTTGACGTGCCGTTGAACATCCCGCCCTACTCCATTTCCTTTTATGACGAGGATGCCATTAGCCAAAACGACTTGCTGGGCACGTACAACTTGCCGGCCAACGGCGTAGGCACATACAATGTGAACGTAGCGGGCGGGACCACCGGCAGCTTGGTGGTGGAAGAATCCGCACAGGACGTGTTTACCCATACCGACACCGTGCATGTGTATCCCTTGCCGGAGGTGGTGTTGCAGGAGGATGATCAAACCGGCGAGTTATGCATGGAGAACACCGCATTGCAGGGTTATGTCTGGTTCTTGGACGGGGACACCGTGCCCGACGCCCACGGGGCCTGCCTTTTCCCCACCGGCCCCGGTCTGTGGCAGGTGGAGGCCATGAACGGCTTCGGCTGCACGGCCATGAGCAATACCGTGGTGGTCTGCCCCGAGGTGGAGATCGCACTGAACGGCCCGGTGTTGCAGGTTCCTTCGGGGTTCAGTTCCTACACATGGACGCTCCAGGGAAATGCCGTGGGCGGGAACGACCCCTTCCTGGTCATCCAGGGGAACGGGCTATACACGGTTACCGTCACGGATGTGAACGGCTGCACGGTTACGGCCGCTTATGACCTAACCACCATGGGCATTGCGGACATGGGGGGGTCTTCCGGCGGGATGACGGTGTTCCCGGTGCCCAACAACGGCCGCTTTACCGTGGCGGGGCATGGCCTCGTATCGCCCGAGGTGGCATTGCAAGTGCTGGATGTACTGGGCCGCCCGGTGGGATCGTTCGTGATACCCGTGGTAAACGGCACCATGCGCAGGTCCTTGGACTTGGAGCTCCCGCCGGGGCCCTACTGGTTGCGCGCCTGGGACGGTGGTAGGCCGATCACGGCGCGCTTTGCCGTGCGCTGACGTCGTGCCGCCCAAAGTGTTCCACGCACATTGCCGGAATGGGCGCGCTACTGACCTTTGCCGCATGATGCACGCCATCGAGCCCTACTTTAATTGGCGCCACCTGTACACGGCCGAAACAGATCCGCTTTCACCGTTCCACGGGGCCGAGCACAGCGAGTTCGAGTTCACCCATGCGGTGTATGACCATGTGATCCACCCCCAGTGGGACAGCTTCGGCAGCAGCACGCTGTACCTGAAGGTGCTGTTCGCCGATTATGAAACCGGCCATGTGGTGATCGAGCTCATCGGCGAATGGAACGATCTGCTGCACAACGACATCATGTACCTGAAGCGGGACGTGGTGGAACCAATGCTCGCAGAGGGCCTGCACAAGTTCATCCTCATCGGCGAAAACGTGCTCAACTTCCACGCGGGCGAGGAGGATTATTACGCGGAATGGTTTGAGGAGACCATGGATGCCGGCGGATGGATCGCCTTGGTGAATTTCCATAAACACGTTCGGGAAGACCTTCAAGCGGCCAACTTGGACCAGTACCTGCTGATGGGCGGCAAGCTGGATGCCTTGCCCTGGCGCACCTGGGGCCCTGACGACTTCTGCGCCCGTGTGGAACGGATAGTGGTGAAACGGCTTGCGTGAGGAGCTGGCCTATGCGCCGCTCCTGATGCCCAGGTCGGACAGGAGGCGGCTCACGTAGTTGCCCCAGGTCATGGCCTGCGTGGTTGCATGGGCCGCGTGCGCCTTTTCCGTCCAAGTCCGTTCATCCGCCATCAGCCCGGCGATCGCCCCGGCAAGTTCTTCAGGCTCGCCGGTGGCCAAGCCAAAGCCCACCCGATCCACCTTTCCGAAGGTGGCCTCAAACTCATTATAGGCCACGATCACCACGGGGGTATACAGGTACATGGCCTCACAGGAGGCGGAGAAAGCCCCCCATTTGGGCATGGGATTGATGAACAGCCGTGAACGCTCCAAGATGTCCATATAGGCACGCTTCTGGGCGGGGTTCCCTTTGTCCAAGTACCCGTGAAACTTGACGTTTGCCGGAGCCGTGGGCAGTTCCAACCGGTCCATGCCCACAACGTTCACGGTGATCTGGGCACCGCTGGAACGGTTCAGCAACCGTACGGCATCCACCAGGCGCACCAAGCCCTCCTTGTACCTGTTGTTGCCGATGAAGACCACCTCATTGGTATCCTTCTTGAGCTGGATCAATCGGTCAGCATCCACTTCCACCTCATCGATGTTCACCACGTTCCCGTAATACTTGACCTTATCCCCGTGCAGGGTCTTCAACTTTTCGGCCAGTTCGGGAAAGAAGGCCACCACGTGCCCGGCGTTGCGCAGGTTCATGCGTTCGGCAACGATCGTGGGGTGTTCGAGCTTATCCGGCTTGCGCTCGTCATAATAGACAATGTGGTCCTCAAAGGTCTGGTCGCAGAACAGGGTATAGGGCCTGCCGGGGCCCGCCCCGAAGGAATAGGTCATGAATACGCAATGACCTTGGGGGAACGCCTGCAATGTGCGTTTGATCTTCGCCTCGGTGATGCGCCGGTTCAGCGCACTGCGCAAATAGGTGAAGCGGGTTTGCTTTCCAAATACCCTGCACAGGGCTTTCCAAGGCACGTCGAAGAGCAATTGCACGCTCCGGGGCGGCCCAATGTTCACGCGTTCCACGCTGAACCCCTTCCGTTCCAATGTGCGCGTAAAGAAATAAGGCACATTGGACCACGTGCTGGGCTTACGCGAATCCCCGATGGATAACACAATGAAATCGGGGTCGCCGGACCGGTTCCGCACAGGATTCATCAATTTCTTCGGGTTCAATCACCAAGGGGTTCACCTCGTGAACAGGTCTTCATACCGGCTTTCCATGGGCAAAACCTGGCGTCTTAACTTGTTCCAAGCTGGCGAATCGGGTGCAAGTTAGGGAACCTTCAACGGATGGGAAGACCTGCTGGTGGCACCGGGCTGGCTTGCCCCATCCATTTCCGCTGCATGATCAATTTCATCACAACTCGGTCAATGGGAAGGTCTACATCACTTATTTGCGCCTGGGCCAGTGGCAGCCACCGGAGCATTTGTTGTTTGTCCGCGCCAAGGCCGGGAGCCGGTGTACCGCTCAGCAACGCCCCGGGGCGCGGCACTTCAAAAGTGTAGTAGATGCTGATGATCTGGTCTCCCTGGACATACGCGCTTTGCTGGAAGAAATCAGTGGTGTAGAAATGGTGCAGCATCCGTGCTTCCTGGCCCAGTTCTTCACGGATCTCCCGGCGCAGGCCATCAAGCGTACCCTCACCGGGCACCAGGCCCCCGCCCGGGAATTTGGTGATGCGCTTCCCCTGCACCACCTCATCCGAAAGCAACAGCCATTGGGCATGGACCAGCACGCCGTACACCCGGATGTTGAAGCTGTTCACGCCCATCATTGCCGCTGCACCCCTGTCATCTGCCTTTTCCCCGGTGCGCCAGGGAGCTGCTGCACCTCAAGCCCTGCCTCCATCATGGCCCTCCGTACCGACCCTTTCGCACAATACGTCACCAATCGTGCACCGGACCGCATGGCCCGGCACAAGCCGTCAAATACAGCCTTTGTCCACATGTCGGGCTGCACCGCCGGGCTGAACGCATCGTAGTACACCAGGTCGAGCTCCTCCACATACCGAATGTGTTGCACTAGGCCTCTTTCCCATCGGAAGGTGAAACCATCGCCAGGGAGTATTTGTTCGCCGGCACGGGCCCGCATCATGGCATCATATCCATTCTGCCGCCCCAGGGCACCCAGTGCTGCCGGGTGTCCCAAGGCGCTCCACAGCCGTTCGGGCAGCGGGAAAGGCTCCAAGGCCACATAATCCGCCTTCCAGCCACGCCGCCCGCATTCGATCCAGGTAAGCAGGACATTCAAGCCGGTACCGAGCCCGATTTCAAGGATGCGCAGTTCTTGCCGTCCGGTGGCCAATAGACCGTTTGCGATGTATACATGGCGGCTTTCGGCAGCAGCTCCATGCAGGGAGTGGTAATGCTCCTTCAGTGCACGACTGTCCAAGGTATGGGAGCCGTCTGCTGTGCGCACCGGCACCAGATCTGGCGGGAATTGGTCAAGGGCCATCACTGCACGTTGCAAACGGGCAGCGGCAATATTAGGCCGGGCGTCCGTGCTCACAGGACGCGGATCTCGGTCCGCCGGTTGAGCGCCTTGTGTTCGGGGCTGTCATTGGGCACCACTGGTTGGCTATCGCCATAGCCTTTGGCCTCCAACCTGTCCGGTGAAATGCCGTGTTCGACCAACCAGTTCACCACCACTTGTGCACGCGCTTCACTAAGTTTTTGGTTCGGAATGGGGCCCACATCGCTATCGGTATGGCCGCCAACTTCCAACCGCAGGCCCGGGTTGGCCTTCAGGTAATCCGCCAAGGTTTGCAGCTCCACCGTGGAGGCCTCGTCCAGTGCATGGTTGTCATGCTTGAAAAAGATGTTGCGCATCACCTCGCTATTGCCCTTGGTACTGGGCGTAAGGCTCATTTCAAGCTGGTTTTCACCGACATGCTCGTCCACGTGCTCGGAGTGTAGCAGGAATCCATCGGCCTGTACGTGGATGGCGAAGGGCCTGCCCACCGGCACCTCGGCGATGTAGCTGCCACTGGCGGGATCCGGTTGGATGGTGATGTTGAGCAAGGGCTCATCCAGGCTCTTCAATTGCACGATGGCTTCCGTATGATCCATCAGCTTCAACCCCTTGACAAAGGCGACCAATCGCATGCGCTTCTCATCTTCCACGATGGGTACGGCCGTTCCTGCGCTGGCTAACAAGGCGGGTTCCGCCACGCTCGCCTCCGCCGGGAAATCCACCCGGTAGATGTCATCCTCGCCCTGCCCGCCCGGCCGCATGCTGCTGAAGAAGCCGCTTCGTCCGTCGGCCGCCAGTACCAAAAACTGGTCATCGCCGGGCGAGTTGATGGGCCAGCCCAAGTTCTCCGGCTTGGTCCAGCGGCCGTCCCGCTGGGAAGACTTGAACAAGTCGTATCCACCCATGGAATTGTGTCCTTGGCTGGCGAAGTAGATGGTGCTGCCGTCACCGGGCGCAAAAACGCCTTCTTCGTCATAGATCGTGTTGATGTCCGGCCCCAAGTTTTCCGCCTGGCCCCACGTGCCCAGCCCGCTGTCCCAAGGGCTGCGGTAGATGTCGCTTCCTCCCAGTCCGCCCTCGCGGCTGCTGACAAAATAGAGCCACTGGCCATCATCGGTGCGCCAAGCACTGCTTTCCTGCGCGGGGCTGTTCACCGTGGCGGGCAAGGGCACGGGCGCAGACCATTTTCCGCCCACCACGGTGCTCTCGTAAAGATCTCCACCGTTCTTTTCATCGCGGTAAATGATCATGCGTCCGCCATCCTTATCCATGGACACGGTGGCATCGTTGCTGTTGCTGTTCAATTGGCCGGGGGCGGGCCGGGGGCCGGTCCATCCGGTGGCGCCCATGTTGCTTACATAAATATCCTCGAACCAGGTATTGTTCACCTTGTTCACCCTGCCGCCCGTGGTTTCCGGCCGCCTCGCGGTAAAGTAGAGGTCGTCCATTGCGCCCAACAGGGCCCCGTATTCACTGCCCGGCGTATTGATCGCGGGCCCCAGCCCGGCCACCACCGCCCGCGTAGGTGCGGCCTGCAGCGTCCGGCCGTTCCTGCATTCGGTGATCCGCTTGCCCACCATGTTGTAGGTGCGATCGGGGTCGGGCGTGCGGCGGATCACCTCGGCATGGCGTTCAAACGATGCGATGGCCTCCTCCCAGCGGGCATTCAGTTGCAGGGCATGGCCCAGCAGGAAGTGCACCCGCGGCAGATAGGGATCCAGTTCGGCAGCCCGCTGCAAACGGGCCACGGCTCCGGCCGGATGCGGTCCGTTCAGCAGGCACACGCCCATGCGGAAATTCAGCTCCGCATTGTCCGGATTGATGGCAAAGGCCACCTCGTATGCGGTCATGGCGGCAGGATTGTCCACCCCGCCCTTGGCCGCAAGATCATCCCCCTTTTTCATGGCCGCCAACGCCGTTTTCAGCCGCTGCCCGTCTGTGATGTGCACTTTGTCGAAAGGCACGTTCACCGGGGTTTGCGCACCAACGGCCACGGCGGTGAGCAGCAGGATGGACAGGAGGATCGTGCGGTGGTACATGGGGGACCTTTATGCCTGGACTTGTTTCGCAAGCGCTGTTCATACGCGATCGCTTTGCGGATGTTCGCCTCATGGGCGGCGGATACCTTTGCCCGGCCTCACAAACCGGCAGCAACTCCTTTCCATGGCAAAAAAGTCAGCCTCCACGAAGCAGTCCCCGACCAGGGCGGCAGCCCCTCGTTCAACCAAGGGCATTCTCACCCCCCAGTCGCTGCTGTTCATGGAGCGCTACCTCAACAACCCAAGCCCCACGGGCTTTGAAAGTGGAGGCCAGCGCCTTTGGCTGGACTACCTGAAGCCCTGGGTGGACCTGCACTTCACCGACCCGTACGGCACGGCGGTGGGCGTGATCAATCCCGAGGCGAAGTACAAGGTGGTGATCGAGGCCCATGCGGACGAGATCAGCTGGTTCGTACATTACATTACCAAGGAAGGCTTCATCTACTTGCGCCGCAACGGTGGCAGCGACCACATGATCGCGCCGAGCAAAAGGGTGAACATCCACACCGACAAGGGCATGGTGAAGGCCATCTTCGGCTGGCCGGCGATCCATGTGCGCAACGGCAAGAACGATCCCGCCCCATCGCTGGACAACATTTTTCTGGATTGCGGTTGCGCCAGCAAGGATGAGGTGGAAAAATTGGGCATCCACGTAGGCTGTGTGGCCACCTACGAGGACGAGTTCATGGTACTGAACAAAAACACCTTTGTGGGCCGGGCGCTGGACAACCGGATGGGCGGCTTCATGATCGCCGAGGTGGCCCGCCTGCTGAAGGAACAACGGGTGAAGCTGCCTTTCGGGCTGTACATCACCAACAGCGTGCAGGAAGAAGTGGGGCTGCGCGGGGCGGAAATGATCGTGGAACGCATCCGGCCGGACCTGGCCCTGGTGACCGATGTGACGCACGACACCCAGTCGCCGATGATGAACAAGGTGCAAAGCGGCGACATCGCGTGCGGGCAAGGCCCCGTGCTGGCATACGGGCCGGCGGTGCACAACAACCTGTTGCGCAAAGTGGTGGCCGCTGCCGAGGCGGAAAAAATCCCCTTCCAGCGAGCTGCCGTAAGCAGGGCCACAGGCACGGACACCGATGCCTTTGCCTATGGTGCGGCAGGCGTACCCAGCGCATTGATCAGCCTGCCGCTGCGCTACATGCACACCACGGTGGAAAGCGTGAACCGGCAGGACGTGGAGAACGTGATCCGGTTGATCTTGGCCACGCTGCGGCGTTTGAAGGCCAACGAGGATCTGCGGTACATCAAGTAATTTGCCACGGCCACATTCGGCAAAAACCCGGGCACCTGAGGGTTGGGAAGCAACAGCACCGGTGCGGGCGTAACTTGGCGCTGCCGTACCGCCATGCACATCCGCTTCGCCTCACCGGAGGAAACCCATGCCTTGCGGCAGCAGGTATTAAGGCCCATGCAGGCCATGGAGGAGATGGAATGGCCGCAGGACCGCAACCCGGGGAGCTTTCACATCGGCGTTGAACAAGACAGTGAGCTGGTGGCCGTGGCTTCCTTCCTTCCGGAACGGAACCCGATGCTTAAGGGAGAGCGGCCATACCGCGTGCGCGGCATGGCCACTGCAGCGCCATTCCGCAGGGCAGGTTTGGGCGCGCGGTTGCTGCGTTTCGGGATGGACGGCCTCCTCGACAGACATGCCGACTTGGTGTGGTGCCATGCACGCCAGCGGGCGGTTCCATTTTATGCCCGTGCCGGTTTCACAAGGCTGGGAAGCCTGTTCGAGGTGCAAGACATCGGCATCCACCTACTGATGTACCAACCACTTTGACCTCCAGGCTCCGCCCATCGGCATGGTGGTGGCCCGCCACCCTGGTTCTGTTGAACTTGGTATTGAAGCTGGCGTGGACCGGAGTGAATGAATTGGCGGGTGACGAGCCCTTCACGGTCTATTGGTCCACCCGGCCGCTGGCCGAGCTCTTTGCCATGCTGCGTACGGAGAACAATCCACCCTTGTATTTCCTGTTGATCCATGGCTGGGCTTCATTGGTGCCGTTGGACCCTGCCTGGCTGAGGATTCCTTCGGCGCTGTTCAGCGCATTCACCGTGTGGCCCTTGTTCCTGTTGGGCAGGCGGTCGGGGGGCATCATGGCAGGGCTTACCGCCGCTTTGCTCTTCACGTTCAGCCAGCACAGCTACGCATTTGCCCACGAGGTGCGCGCCTACCCGCTGCTGGTGCTGTCGTGCACATGGGCGGTGTGGCAACTGGTACGCTTGGCCGACGATCACCACCGGCACCCGGCCCTGCGCCCGGCCTCCATCGGCTGGTTGGTGACAGCTAACGTGCTGGCCACCTGGGCGCACTATTTCGGTTGGCTGATGGTGGGGCTGGAGGTGGTGCTGGTGTTCTATGTGCCCATGCTGCGGCAGGTGCGGGTGAAGATGTTGGCCGCTGCAGGGCTCACCCTGCTGTGCAGCCTGCCTCTGTTGGGCATCTTGGGCCAACGTGCCGGCGACAGCCTTGGCAACGGCACCTGGTTATCCTCCCCAAGCTGGGAGGAACCGTACAACATGGTGTTGCGCTGGAGCAATGCCCCGGTGGTGGCGGTGTTCTTCATCGCCCTGATCGCTACGGCCTTGATGCTCCGGCGCACACGCATCCGCAGCTCCGCCATGGCGATTGCGCTGCTTTGGACCGCCATACCGCTGTTGGGGATGTTCCTGGTTTCCTTCCTCTTCCCCATGTATTTGGACCGGTACCTGCTGTTCGCATCGCCTGGATTTTACCTGCTCATTGCCTTGGCCGTGCAGGCCTTGCCCGTGCTGCCCAAATGGAAGAACATCCTGGCAGGCGGCACGGTAGTGGCCATGCTGGCCACCTTTGCCCCCTGGCGGGGAAACAACCTGCATCCTTCGCAGGTGGCCGCGCAGGTGGATGCATGGCGGGATGGGCGCACGGCGGTGGTCATCCAACCTTCTTGGTACGACCTTACCTATGCCTGGGCCAAAGACCCCAACTTGTTCCGCAGCGCCGCACCGTTGGAAATGACCTTGCGGGAACAGAACGTGTTCCCCGTGCAAAAAGACCGGGTTCCCCCGATAGACAGCACCATCGCCACCGTGGTGCACATCGATGCCTGGGCCGCGCTGACCGATCCCGATGGCCGTGTGCTTCACGCGCTCAAGGCGGAGTTCCAGCAGACAGATTCCGTGGAAGCGGACAAAAAGACCGTTGTCCGACGCTTTCGACGGAAATAGACCAATGCTGCCATGCTTCCGTCAGCGATCGGGATGTGCCTTTTCATCGCACTGCGCACCCCATCGGGCACACCGTGCGGGAAATGCAGGCACCGTTCCCGACCCCCGGTACGTCATACGCCCAACCGGTGGGAAATCACCCAAGCTTCACCACGGGCATTCCCGCCATCCACACTCCCGCTATGCGCCAATTATCCATTCTGCTGTCGGTGCTGATCAGCCTTTCATCCACGGCCCAAGTGGTGATCAACGAGGTGAACACCTCCAACATGAACGGCTTAGCGGATAGTTTCGGGGAGCACGAGGATTGGGCCGAACTGCTCAACACCACCACGGCGGCAGTGGACCTCAGCGGCTGGTACTTGAGCAACAAGGTGAGCAACCCCACCAAATGGGCTTTTCCCGCAGGAGCATCCATTGCAGCCAATGGGCGGTTGATGGTTTTCTTCAGCAAACGGAACACGGCCGCCGGCGCAGAGTTTCACACCAGCTTCAACCTGAACCAGACCGAGGGGGACCACGTGGTGCTCTCCGACCCTTCCGCCACCATTGTGGATGACGCCGTGTTGAACCCGCTGACCCAGCTTGGGCACAGCCTGGGGCGCACCACCGATGGAGCGGCTACGTGGTCGCCCTTTCTTGTTCCCACGCCCAATGCGCCCAATTCTGGGGCTTCGCCCACATACGCGCCCAAGCCGCAGCTAAGCCCGGGAGCAGGGTTCTACAACGGGCAGGTCAGCATCTCCATGTCCACCAGCGACGGGTCCAGCACCATCCGCTACACCTTGGACGGCACGGAGCCTACAGCAGCCTCCACGGCCTACACGGGCCCGATCAACCTTTCGGCCACCACGGTGGTGCGCGCACGCTGCTTCAGTTCCACGCCCGGTGTGCCGCCCAGCTTCCTGGAAACCAACACGTACTTCGTGGATGCCACACACACCACCGCCGTATTGAGCGTGGCCGGCGACCAAGTGGACGACCTGGTGAACGGCAACGGCTCGATCGACCCTTGGGGCTCATTTGAATACTTCGGGCCGGACCAACTGCTTCGGGATGAAGCCACCGGCCAGTTCAACAAGCACGGAAACGACTCCTGGGCATACGACCAGCGGGGATTCGACTACATCGCCCGCGACCAAAGCGGATACAACAGCGCGATCCACTACCCGGTCTTCCATGCCTCGCAGCGCGACAAATACCAACGCCTGATCATCAAGGGCGGGGCCAATGACAACTACCCCTTCGAGGATGGCGCCCACATACGCGATGCCTATGTGCACAGCTTGGCGCAGGCAGGGCACCTGAAGTTGGACGTGCGCACGTATGAACCGTGCGTGGTGTACGTCAATGGGCAATACTGGGGCGTGTACGAGATCCGGGAGAAGGTGGACGATAACGACTACACCAGGGGCTACTACGGCCAAGACAAATACGACCTGCAATACCTGAAAACCTGGGGTAGCACCTGGAGCGAATACGGCGGCCCCCAGGCGCAAACGGATTGGGATGCCCTGCGCGCGTACATCCTGGGCAACAACATGGGCGACCCGGCAGCCTTTGGCACTGTTGACGGCCAGTTCGACTGGAGGAGCCTGGTGGATTATGTGGTGTTGAACAGCTACACCGTATGCACCGATTGGTTGAACTGGAACACCGGCTGGTGGCGGGGCATGAACCCGAACGGCCAACATAAAAAGTGGGGCTATACCCTGTGGGACAATGACGCGGTGTTCGGCCACTACATCAACTACACCGGCGTTCCGCAGACCACCCCCGACGCCGACCCGTGCAACGCGGAGAACCTGCCCGACCCTGGCGGCCAAGGCCACGTGCCCATCCTGCAGAAGCTGATGGACGAGAACCCCATGGTGCACGACTATTACGTGAACCGCTACATCGACCTGGGCAACACCCTGTTCAGCTGCCAAGTGATGCTGCCCTACCTGGACAGCCTGATCAACTTGATCACGCCCGAAATGCCGGGGCAGGTCGCCCGCTGGGGCGGCACCATGGCCGAGTGGCAGGCCAACGTGCAGCAGATGCGGGACTTCATCACTGCGCGCTGCACGGACATCCAGCAAGGCATGGTGGACTGCTACGAACTGGAGGGGCCGTACAACGTGGTCTTCAAAGTGGAACCGCCCTTGAGCGGAAGCATCCAGATCAATTCCATCCAGCCGGGATCATATCCGTTCACGGGAACCTATTATGGAGGCATCGCCACCACGATCCAGGCCATTTCCGCCGAAGGATGGCAATTCGACCACTGGGAAACGGCCCAGGCCAATGTGTCCCCCTCCCCATCGGACAGCGTGGCCACGGTGGACCTCGCCGCACCTGACACGGTGATCGCGCATTTCGCCCCACCCATCAAGTACCCGGTGGTGCTGCTCACCGATCCGCCCGGCAGTGCGGCCATCCGGTACAACCTGGACCTGTACACGGATTTCCCGGCCACCGTGGAACGCATCCCCGAATCCATTGACACGTTGACCGTGTTCCCCGGGCAGTACTATTCGTTCAAGTACTGGGAATTCAAGTACAACACCCCGAACCAGAACGACACAACGATGGCGACGATCCCGGTCACCATCTTCTTCCCGGACACGATCATCGCCCATTTGGAACAGCAGGATTTCGTGTACTTCGCGCCCAACGCCTTCACCCCCAACGGCGACGGCATCAACGACACCTGGCGGCCCATCAACAACGTGGTGGAACTGGACAGCTACTCCTTGCGGATATTCAATCGCTGGGGCCGCGAGGTGTTCTCCAGCACGGACCCGTATGAGGAATGGGACGGCACGGCCGACGGCAAGAAGATGCCCTTGGGGGTGTACGTGTTCCAAGCAAACCTGCGCGAAGCTTTCACCAAGGACAACCACGAGATCCGCGGCACGGTTACCGTAGTACCTTGATCGATCGATCGCCGCATATCGGGATGGTGCGGCCGAAGCAAGTGAAGCCTCGGGGCAGGAAGCTTCCGGAGTGTACCTTCATCGCAACATTCCGTCCGTGTCTGCAACCCATCCTGTACATCCCACCGCGTTGCCCCGGCCCACTGCGCGCACACTCGTGATGAACCCCGTGGTTGGGATGATCACCCTGATGCTGCTGGCGGCCTGTAGCGGCCGGCCCGTGGTGAACCAAGTGCGTGACCACGATGGCCTCCTACGTGCGGTAGTGACCCGCCGAGATGGTGTGAAGGACGGACCGGTCCGGTTTTTTGCCGCTGACGGATCAACCACCACCGGCCGGTATGTGGACGACAGCCGGCATGGCCCCTGGGTGACCTTGGGCCCTGCAGGCGATACCCTGGCCATAGTGACCTATGAACACGGAAAGAAGGATGGGCTGCAGGCGTATTGGGCGCCCAACGGCCAGCTGCTGCGGGTCGAGCGGTTCAGGGACGGCGGGCCGCATGGGGTGCTGTACCGCTTCTTCGCCGATGGGTCGCCGCGCCAGGTGACCTGGTACGACAACGGCATGCCGGAAGGCGCCTACATGGAGTGGTACAAAGTGGACAGCACGTCCATAGCGGTCAGCGCCGGCCAATTCCACCAGGGGAAGCGCACGGGGCGATGGACCTGGTTCTACGGCAACGGGAAACCGCAGCGCCAGGGCTGGTACCGGGAAGGCCGCGAAACCGGGGTTTGGCGGTGGTGGGACCCGAACGGAAAATTGGCACGAAGCGTGGACCACGGGCAACCTTAATACCAACTTGAACCACAAATTGGTCCGATCCCGCTGTGGCGGGACAGGTTTTGCTTGCCCCTTTTCCGCATTATACCCTTTCGCCATTCACAACCACCTACACTTCCGCAGCGGTCTTCCTCAGAAGACTCTGCGGCAACCAGGAACGGACCAGGCGGATATGTATGATGAAAGGGTATTACTTCTTCGGGTACCCAGTGCCATAGCTATGGCTACGCCACAGGCCCCCCGGATCGTCCTGGAAAAAACTAGCCGCGCATCTTATGGCCTGATCTGTAATTCAAGCTGGCATAACGTACCCGGAGGGGCTTAGGGCAACACTTTGCCCGGGTTCATGATCCCTTGCGGATCGAAGCTGTTCTTGATCCTTCGCATCAAGTCCAGCTGCACCGGGTTGAAGGCGATGTCCATGTAAGGCCTTTGCACCAGCCCGATCCCGTGTTCCCCGCTCAAGGTTCCGCCGAGGGAAACGGTGTATGTGAAAATTTCCCGGATCGCCTTGGGCAGGTCATGCTGCCACACGGTATCAGCCAGGTCGCCCTTGATGATGTTGACGTGCAGGTTGCCGTCGCCGGCGTGGCCGTAGCAAACGCTCTTGAACCCGTAGCGTGCACCCACCTCCTTCACTTTGGCAAGGAGGTCAGGCAGTGCATGGCGCGGCACCACCGTATCCTCCTCCTTGTACACACTGTTGCTCTTCACGGCCTCTCCCACACGGCGGCGCAGCTTCCAAAGGCCCTCTTTCTCAGCGGCAGTCTCGGCGAAGAGCACCTCCTGGCAATCGTGTTGCTCCATGACCCCCAGGATGGTTTCGCAGTCGCGCATCAGCACGTCCGCATGGTTGCCATCCACTTCAACCAACAGGTGCGCCTTGGTGTCGTCGGCGATGCTCACTGAAACGCCTTGCACATAACGCAGCGTCCAATCGATCGCATCGCGCTCCATGAACTCCAGTGCACTGGGCGTAATCCCCGCGCGGAACACGGCCGCCACGGCTTCGCACGCCTTGCGCTCATCGCGGAAGGGCACCAGCATCAACCGTGTTTCCTTGGGCAGGGGCACCAAGCGCAGCACCGCCCTGGTGATAATGCCCAGCGTGCCCTCGCTGCCCACGATCAACCGGGTGAGATCATAGCCGGTCGCGTTCTTCAAGGTGTTGGCCCCGGTCCAGACCACTTCACCGTCGGGCAACACCACTTCCAAGTTCAGCACGAAATCGCGTGTGACGCCGTACTTCACGGCACGCGGCCCACCGGCATTTTCCGCCAGGTTGCCGCCGATGGTGCAGCTTCCCCTGCTGCCGGGGTCGGGCGGATAGTACAGGCCCTTGGCGGCCACGGCTTCCTGCAGCACCTGGGTGATTACGCCCGGTTCCACGGTGACCTGCAGGTTCAGCTCATCGATGTCCACGATGGTGTTCATCCGGTCCAAGGCCAGTCCCACACCGCCCTTCACGCTAAGTGCCCCGCCGCTCAGGCCGGTGCGTGCCCCGATGGGGGTGACCGGCACACCATGCCTTGCGCACAACTTCACCACGGCGGCCACTTCCCCCGTGGTGCGTGGACGTACCACCACCTGGGGCGGAAAATGGAGGTCCTCGGTTTCATCGTGGCCGTACTTGGCAAGCGTTTCTTGATCCGTCAGCACTACATCGGCGGGAACCGCGTCCTGCAGCGATCGGATGAATTCCGTGGTCAACGTGCCCCTGTCCATCGCCTGCAAAGGTGGGCACCATTGTCCGTTGCCCTGCTCCCGCCCGTGGGAGTGCAACAACCGCTTCGCGTCATTTCTGTTCCCATGCGGGCTATGGGGTTTTCCGTGTATACATCACGGCTCCATCACACTGTTCCGCTTCGGCCCAATGCACCGACCGGCGCAGTGTGTCCTGTGAAGCGGCGAATTCATCACGGCTTAGGGGATAGGGTTCTTCCTTGGTTGCCAGTACGATCACCTGCGCGTGATCCAGCACGGGGTACAGGTACAAGTCCCGATGTGAAACCAGGTGTGGCACAAATGCCGCGGAAGCCGAAACAGCTGCGCCGGATGGAATACCGCGCAGCAAGCGCCGCACGGCCGGAACATCATAGTCCCGTGAATAATGATCCGCTTGGTAGACCCGTTGCCGGGCACGGTTCTCCTTGTAGATGCTGGCATCCATGACATGCACGGCAACCGCAATGGACCCCACTGTGGCAAGCACTGCCAAAACCTTCCCTGCACGGGTCCCCATCCGCACGGGTGGCCACGTGAACACCGCCATTGTGCAGAGCGGCGCAAACTCCACGGAGTAGTGCCCCAGTACGCCCCACTGTGCCGGCCCGGCGTGCAAAAGCTTTTGAAGGAGCAAAGGCACGGCCATCAGGAGGATCCAGGGGCGTAGCAACAAGGCCCAGCCTCCTGCGATGCACAGCAGCATGAGCATCTCCTGTTTTATGGCATGGCCCTCCGGCACATCCCCCCCGTCCAAAAGACCTTGGAACACCTGCGCAGGATGCAAGGCCAGGATGCGCACGGCGTCCAAGGGACCGCTCCCGAGCGCCGGGTACTTCCATCCGACATATGGCACGCCGCCAGCCAACACCGGCATCACCAAGCCGATCACCACCGTGCTCCAAGCCAGGGCCGTGAAGGCTTGTGCAGCAAGCATCCATCGCATGGCCTTGTCTTTTCCCTGGTGGACCAAAAAGCCGATGGCCACGAAGCACAGCCAGATGCCCATGTTCTCCTTGGCGGAAAGCATGAACAACAACAACAACCAGGCCCATGCCTTCCGCTGTTTGGCCAGTGCCAGGCCGTACCAAGGGAATGCCATGGTGGCGACCACGTTGCTGTGAAAATCAAACGTAAAGGCACCATATATTCCGAAAAAGGCAAGGAAATGCACCAAGCCCCATGTAGCCGTGCTTGGCGACGCCCCCAATTCACGCAGCCAACGCCACATACCCCAGCCGCCCGCAAGCACCGCAACCCATTGCACCAACAGCAGGGTCCATTGGCCGAACAGCCAGGTCAGCGGCGCCCAAAGCATCAAATGCAGGTCGAAATGGTCTGCGAGCAAGGGTTGACCGGAGCCGAGAAACAATCTGCAGTCCGCCAGATGCCCGTGCGCATAGGTGACGGCGGCGTGGGTGTACAAGCCGAGGTCCAAGGCATAGGTTCGGAACAGCAGATGGTTGGGAACGAACACCAGCGCATAGATCAACGCGAACAGGCCCAAAACCCGGATGGGCCACCGGTATTCCGCCGAACCCATGGATCGCGCGACGGTCCGTTTCCACATGTGTGCAAAATAGGTTCCAACCCTGGATCATGCCGCAGAAGGCGTAGCGAGGGCCAGAAAACCTTGGTCCAACCCTGCGGTTCCAGGGGAAGGCAGGAGTTGAAAAAAATGAACACCCGGCCGAGCTGGTTGTAGATAATAATATCGCTCGGCGCGCATAAGATGCAGGGGAACCGCTATATCTTGCAAATCAATTGCGATCGCGCTTGTTTCACCCCAACCTGAACCCGATGAGAAATCTATACACCCTGGCCTTGGTTGCGGCAGTGGCCAACTGTCTCCCGGCATCCGCCCAAAACATCGGCATCAACACAACGGGCGCGACGCCGGCAGCCTCGGCCATGCTGGACATTGCTTCCACGGACCGCGGCCTGTTGATCCCGCGTGTAAACCTGACTGCGCGCAATGCCGCAGGACCAGTAGCCTCGCCAGCCGCTTCGTTGATGGTGTACAATAATGCCACGGCCGGCTCCGGAGCCAACGAAGTAACCCCGGGCTATTACTATTGGACCGGCACCGAATGGCTGCGTCTGTTCAACGGTAAGGAAGCGTGGAGCACTACGGGTAATTACGGCACCACTACCACCAATAACTTTCTGGGCACCATCGACAACGTGGCGCTTCGCATCAAGACCAACAACCTGGACCGTTTTGATGTCACCGCCGGGGGTGCACTACAATCGTTCGGGGACGGGACGGCCGCCGCGCCGATCTATTCGTGGAATGCCAGCCAAGGCATGGGACTCTTCCGCCAGGGAAACAACGTAATCGGTGTTTCCACGGGTGGCACTGAGCGTGTACGGTTCCCGAATGCACACCAGATCCAACTTGTAAACTCCGGCACTCCCGCGATTCCCTCCTATTCATGGACCACGAGTGCCAATGCCGGTCTGTATAGTCCAGCAGCCAACACCATCGGATTCAGCACAACCAGCGCCGAACGCATGCGCATCGATGCCAGCGGGCGTGTGGGCATCGGCGGCACACCAGCCAATGGGGCCGCCCTGGATGTGCAGAGCACCAACCGGGGGGTGATAATGCCACGTGTTGCCCTTTCAGCCCTCAACAACGCCAACCCAGTGGGAGCAGCCAACGTAGTGAACGGCCTGATGGTGTACAACACGAACACTGCTGGGACCTTCCCCAACGACGTATATCCCGGATATTACCATTGGCAAGCAGGAAGGTGGCAACGTGCCGTGGATAAAGCGATCGAAGTATGGTATTACCCACCCACCACGATTTCCGCATTTACCCGGGTGACCATCACGGGCACCATACCCGGTATGACCAACGTGACCGCTGCTTCGGTATCCATTATCGGCGACTGGCCTTCCGCTCCGAATGTCGTCATCGAGCATGTTGAGGCGCGCACAGGCGCTATCCGGTGGGTAGTAAATAATCCATCATCAACCACCTATACCGGTATGGATTTCCTCATCACCACCATTGAACCCTGAAGGACATGCGTTGGTTCACCCTTTTCGCAGCGTGCATGTTGGCTGTCCTCCTCCAAGCGCAGGGCACACCGATGGGCAAGTCCACTGTTGGTACAGTTCAACCACAACAAGTTGAGGTAAACGCGGACCTGATCCCAGTGCACAACATCTCCGATATCCCATCGGTGGGGAAACAAGCCGTTCCCAACACCAGCGATGCCACAGCCACACCGCAAACACTGGAAGTTGTAGGGGATCTGATCCCATTCACACAAATGCCCCGGTTCGCCACACTTAAGAAACAAGCCTCCAATGGCGACGGATCACCAAGTTCACCCGCAACAATCGAGCTTCCACCCGTAGACCTCATCTTCCTCCGCACCGCTCCATTTGAATAGGCGGTGGGTGCTGATCGTTCAGCTGCCGCCCCCACTCCATCCACACCAGCAGGGTAATTCCAAGGTTGCCGTCCGCCGCCCCATTCCGGGCCGCTCAAGTATTTTGCGCCTCATCATCCGGTACGCTTCCATGAACAAAAGAACGCTCCCGCTCTTGGGGCTGGTCCTCTGCGTGACCCTGTCCACCTCAGCCCAAAAGCCCCTCACCAACGAGGCCATCTGGTACAGCAACACGTTCAGCAGTGATCGCATGCAGGGCCTGCTGAGCATGAAGGACGGCCTGCATTATACCGCACTGGACGAGGATGGCGGGGGAATTGCGGTGAACATCTACGAATACAAGACAGGCAAGCGGACCGGCACGGTGCTCCAAAGCAGCGACCTGGTACCTTCCGGCGGAACCACCCCCTTGGAATTGGAGGACTATGAATTCAGCGGGGATGAGCGCAAGCTGATGGTGCGTACCGCCACGGAACCCCTGTATCGGCACAGTTACTTCGCATACAACTACGTGTATGACCGTGCAGGGAAATGGCTGAAGCCGTTGGCCGACACGGCGAAGAGCAAGCAGCGCGTGGCCACCTTCAGCCCGGACGGCACACATGCGGCTTTCATGCGCAACAACAACCTGTACACCGTGGACCTCGCCACGATGAAGGAAACCGCCATCACCACGGACGGCGAATGGAACAAGGTGATCAACGGGGCACCGGATTGGGTGTATGAGGAGGAATTTGAGTTTACGCAAGGCTATGCCTGGAGCCCTGATGGGCAAAAGATCCTGTACCTGCGCAGCGATGAGGGCGCTGTGCGCGAATTCGACATGGCCCTGTACAAAGACCAGCTCTACCCCAGCGAATACCGCTTCAAATACCCCAAGGCTGGCGAGGCCAACAGCCTCGTGAGCCTCCACGTGTTCGACCTGTCCTCCAAGGCCACCACCACCATTCCGCTGGGCACTTCCAACACGGACATCTACCTGCCCCGCTTCGGGTTCACCAACGCCAACACCGTATGGTTCATGCGCATGAACCGGCTGCAGAATGAAAAACTGATCTACACCTGCAATGCCACCACGGCCAATGCGGCCAGCCTGAAGCTGATCTACAAGGAAACCAGTCCCACCTACATTGAGGTCACGGATGACCTGCACTTCCTGCAGGACGGAAGTTTCGTGCTGACCAACGAGCAGGACGGCTGGAACCACATCGTGTGGAACAGCGTGGATGGTCAAGTGCAACGGGTGCTCACCCCAGGCAACTACGATGTACTGGAGGTGCAGGGTGTGGATGAAAAGGCCAAACGCGTGTTCTTTACCGCCAGCAAGCTGGACCCCACGCAGCAGGAAGTTTGGTCAGTGGGCCTGAACGGCAAGGGATTGAAACAGCTAAGTCCTGCAGGCGGTGTGAACAATGCCGATTTCAGCACCGGCTTCAAGTACTTCATCAACACGCGCAGTACGGCCAACGACCCTGGCACCACCACCTTGCATGACGGCCATGGCAAGCTGGTGAAGACGCTGAAGGACAACTCCCGGCTGCGCACCACCTTGAAGGAATACGGCCTGCAACCCAAGGAATTCATCACGGTGGCCACTTCCGGCGGGCAGGTACTGAACGCTTGGATGATCAAGCCCCCCGGCTTTGATGCGAACAAGAAACACCCCGTGTTCATGACCCAGTACAGCGGGCCGAACAGCAACAGCGTGCTGGACCAATGGGGTGGCCGCGATTTCTTGTGGCACCAACTGCTGGCGCAGCAAGGCTACATCGTGGTATGCGCCGACGGGCGCGGCACCGGCCACCGCGGCCGCGACTTTCGCCATGTGACGTACGGGCAGCTCGGCAAGTTTGAAACCGAGGACCAGATCGCCACGGCCCAATGGCTGGCGGCACTGCCCTACGTGGACGGATCGCGCATCGGCATCCAAGGTTGGAGCTATGGCGGCTACATGAGCTCGCTGTGCATCACCAAGGGCGCAGACACCTTCAAGGCGGCCATCGCCGTGGCCCCGGTGACCAACTGGCGCTACTACGACAGCATCTACACCGAGCGCTACATGGGACTTCCGCAAGACAATGCCCAGGGCTATGATGACAACAGCCCGATCAACCACGTGAAGAAGATCAAAGGCAACTACCTGCTGGTACATGGCTTGGCCGATGACAACGTGCATTTCCAGAACAGCGCCGAAATGACCTTGGCCCTGGTGAAGGCCAACAAGCAGTTCACCGAAATGATGTACCCGGACAAGAACCACGGCATCTACGGCGGCACCACGCGCCTGCACTTGTTCACCCTGATGACGGACTTTTTGCTGGAGAAGCTCTGAGCTACAATTTGCCAAAGTGCCAATGCGCCAATTGACCAAGGGGTCCATTGGCGCATTGGCGACTTGAGGAATTGAACAATTGGCGAATTGCCGGATCCCCTACCTTCCGCGCCGAAAAAGCCACAACATCCACCATCCATGGAACAAGCCGCCGTAACCAAAGGCCATCCGAAAGGACTCTACCTGCTCTTCGTCACGGAGATGTGGGAGCGCTTCAGCTACTACGGCATGCGGGCCATTTTCTTCCTGTTCATGACCAACGCGTTGTTCATGAGCAGTGCCGATGCCTCCAATGTGTATGGCAGCTACACGGGGCTGGTGTACCTCACCCCCCTGCTGGGCGGTTACATCTGCGACCGCTACTGGGGCAACAGGCGCAGTATCCTGGTGGGCGGGGTGCTGATGGCCTTGGGCCAATTGCTACTTTTTTACAGCGGCAGCTTAGTTACCGAAGGCTCCCAAAGCGCCGCCTCGTTGAACGCCATGTGGGCGGGCCTCACCCTGCTGATCATCGGCAACGGCTTTTTCAAGCCCAACATCAGCACCATGGTGGGGCAGCTCTACCCGGCCAATGACCGCCGGATCGACAGTGCCTTCACCATCTTCTACATGGGCATCAACCTCGGGGCGCTCTTTTCCCCCTTGGTGGCCGGCGGTTTGGGTGATACCGGCAACATCTTCGACTTCAAATGGGGCTTCCTGGCCGCCAGCATCGGCATGGTGCTCGGCGTGCTCACCTTCGAGCTGCTGAAAAACCGCTACTTGGTGCATGACGATGGCACCCCCGTGGGCATGCCCACCGGCAAAATGGACTGGAAAACCTGGCTGATCCTCGGTGTTACCGCATTGGGCATCTACGCCCTGATGAACTTCAAGAGCTGGTTCAACTCGGAGTTGGACCTGGTGGGCTACCTGATCTACGGGGCCATGATCGCCATGCCCATCATCATTTTCAGCGATAAGAAGCTGGGGAAGAACGAAAAGCAGCGCATCAGCGTGATCTTCATCCTGGCCTTCTTCGTCATCTTCTTCTGGGCTTGTTTCGAGCAGGCCGGCGCCTCGCTCACCCACTTTGCCGACAAGCAGACCGAGCGCCACATCGGCACTTGGGAAATGCCCGCCTCCTACTTCCAAAGCGTGAACCCCATCTTCATCATTGCCTTGGCCCCTCTGTTCAGCATGCTGTGGGCTTGGCTGGGCAAGCGGCACATGGAACCTTCCAGCCCACTGAAAATGGCCATCGGCCTGGCCCTGCTGTCCATCGGTTACATGGTGATCGCATTCGCCGTGAAGGATGCCGACAACACGGCCAAAGTGAGCATGTGGTGGTTGATCACCCTGTACGGCCTGCATACCATGGGTGAGCTGTGCCTCTCCCCCATCGGCCTGAGCATGGTGAGCAAGCTTGCACCCATCCGCCTCTCCTCCCTGCTGATGGGCACCTGGTTCCTGGCCAACGCGGCTGCCAACAAGTTCGCCGGAACGCTCAGTGCACTGATCCCGCCCACGGGCGGTGAGATCGCACCGGGAGAAATGGTGAAATACCCGGTCTTCCTCGGTTTCCAGATCGACAGCCTGTACAATTTCTTCCTGATCTTCATCGTGCTCAGCGGCACCGCCGCAGTGCTGCTCTTCGCCATCCACAAATGGCTCAAGCGGTTGATGCACGGGGTGAACTAGGCGGAAGACCGAACAACAAGGGAACGACCATGACCAAAAGCGCCACGGCCAAACATCCCAAAGGCCTCTACGTGCTCTTCTTCACCGAGATGTGGGAGCGCTTCGGCTACTACCTCATGCTGGGCATCTTCAGCTTGTACATGCTGGACGCATGGGACAACGGGGGCATGGGCTTCAGCGCCTTCCAGAAGAGCGACATCTATGGCACCTACCTCGGCCTGGTGTATCTCACCCCGTTCGTGGGCGGCTTGCTGGCCGACCGCCTGCTGGGCTTCCGCACGAGCATCCTCATCGGCGGGCTGTGCATGGCCGCAGGCTATTTCACCCTGGCCATTCACGATGCCACCGCATTTTACGTCGGCCTGTTGCTGATCATCATCGGCAACGGCTTCTTCAAGCCGAACATCAGCACCTTGGTGGGCAACCTGTACAACGATGACCGCTACCGCGACAATAAGGACGCGGGGTACAACATCTTTTACATGGGCATCAACATCGGTGCCTTCGCCTGCAACTTCGTGGCGGCCTACATGCAGATCAAGTACGGCTGGGGCTACGCCTTCGCGGCCGCCGGCATTGGCATGCTGATCGGGGTGGTCATCTTTGCGGGCGGTGGCCGCTGGGTGAAGCATGCGGACGTGATCAAACCGGTGCAGCCCGGGGACATGGGCACGGGCAAGATCTTGCTGAGCACCCTAGTGCCCATGTTCGCCTTTGGCGTGTTGGGCTACCTGATCCCGGGCAACGTGCTGGGGTCCGACACCAATGATGCCTTCATTTTCGGCTGCATCCCGGTAATCTACTTCTTCATCCGCCTGTACATGAAGGCCAACGCGGATGACAAGCGGCCCATCGGTGCCCTGCTGGCGGTGTACGGCTGCTTGGTGATCTTTTGGGCGGTGTTCCACCAGAACGGCGATGCCCTTACCGTATGGGCCCGTGACTACACCGATCGCGAGATGCCCGCCAGCATCGCCCAACTGGCCGACCCCGTGAACATGGCCGAGACCGTGACCAACAACGGTGAGGCCAGCGATGCGGCGAGCGCACAATACCTCAGCAACGTGGCCCCGGGCCGCATGCCGGCCCAAGGGCAAAGCATGAAGTTGTACGCCACGCAGCTCTACCAGAGCGTCAACCCGTTCTGGATCATTCTGCTCACCCCCATCGTGGTGGGCTTTTGGGGCTGGATGCGCGCACGGAAGAAGGAACCCGCCACGCCCACCAAGATCGCATTGGGCCTAGTGATCACCGCACTCTCCGCCTTGGTGATGGTGGGAGCGGTGTTCGCGAGCGACAACCTGGCCACCAAGGCCAGCAGCTGGTGGCTGATCGCCAGCTACGGCGTGATCACCGTGGGCGAGCTCTTCCTCAGCCCGATGGGCCTTTCCTTAGTGAGCAAATTGAGCCCGCCGCGCATCACCGCGCTGATGATGGGCGGCTTCTTCCTGAGCACTTCCGTGGGCAACAAGCTCAGCGGCATGCTCAGCGGCCTGTGGGAAAGCTTCGACCACAAGGCGTGGTTCTTCACCATGAACTTCGCCTTGGCCATGGTGGCCGCCCTGATGCTCTTCGCCCTGTTGCGGTGGCTGAAGGCGGTGATGCGGGAGAAGAACATCCATTGACAACGACATGGAACAAGACATCTCAATACAGTCCATCCGCGACTTCAAGGGGAAATACCCTAAGCAGCTCTGGCACCTGGCCGGCAGCGAGATGTGGGAGCGCTTCTGCTTCTACGGCATGCGCGGCATGCTGGTGGTGTTCATGGTCAACGAGCTGGGGCTGGAATCCAAGGTGGCCAACCTGCAGTACGGCGCGATCCAGGCGTTCGTGTACGCCTTCACCTTTGTGGGCGGGCTCTTCGCCGACAAGATCCTCGGCTTCCAGAAATCGCTGTTCTGGGGCGCCGCCATGATGATCCTCGGCGGGCTGGTGATCGCCTTCTCGCCGCACGACCTGTTCTACATCGGCATCTGTTTCTCCATCATCGGCACGGGCTTCTTCAAACCCAACATCAGCACCATGGTGGGGCAGTTGTACCACGACGGCGACGCACGGCGCGACGCGGGCTTCAGCCTGTTCTACTCCGGCATCAATGCCGGCGCCCTGTTGGGCGGCTCGCTGATGATCTACGTGGGCAAAAAGTACAGCTGGCAGTGGGCCTTCCTGCTGGTGAGCATCGTGATGACGATCAGCCTGCTGAACTTCTGGTTCTACCGCAAGCACATGGGCCCCATCGGTCTTTCTCCCTTGCGGGAAACCAACACGCCCAAGGCCCGGCGCATCAAGGAAATCGCCGTATACATCGGCACCCTGCTCTCCATCCCGCTGATCCTGCTGCTGGTGACCAACACGCAGTACACGGACCTGTTCATGTACATCATCGGACCGGCTGCCCTGGCCTACCTGTTCTGGATCATGCGCAAGCTGACCGACGCCGACGGCACCCGGGGGAACGGCACCTGGCTTACGGTGTCTGCCGCATTGGTGCTGCTCGTGGGGGTGCTGCTGATCTTGGACACCTTGGGCTCGGGGTTGGGGGCCACCGTGACGAACATGGCCTGGGCGGCCACCGGCATCGCCATCATTCTGGCGATGATCAGCGGCAACGCCGTGCAGAAACGGCTTCATGCGGCCCTGGTCTTCATCATCTTCTCCATCGTGTTCTGGGCCTTGTACGAGCAGGCGGGCGGCTCATTGAGCATCTTCGCCCTGAACAACATCCGCCACGAGCTGCTGGGCTTCATCCCCATGGACCCCAACGTGGTGAACAACGGCGCCAACGCGCTCTTTGTCATTCTCTTCGCCCCCCTCATCGGGCTGCTGTGGATCTGGTTGGGCAAACGCAAGCTGGAGCCCAACTCCGTGGTGAAGTTCGGCCTGGGCTTTTTGTTGCTGGGCGCGGCCTTTTACGTGTTCTACTCCACGGTCTTCTTCGCCACCACGGATGGAATGACCTCGATGAACGTCTTCACAGCAGCCTACTTGGTGATCACCCTCGGCGAGCTCTGCCTCTCCCCCATCGGCCTGAGCCTGATGACCAAGCTCAGCCCCCAGTCGATCCAGGGGTTGATGATGGGCATGTGGTTCCTGGCCAGCGCTTATGGCCAGTACGTTGCCGGCCTGTTAGGCGCGGAGATCAGCGTGCCGGACGCCACGCCCAACCTGGGCAAGTTGATCGCCTATACCAACGGCTACAAGGAGTTCGCCCTGTACGGCGTGCTGCTCGGCATCGCACTGATCGCGGTATCCCCCCTGATCCGCAAGCTGATGAAAGGCGTACATTAAAAAATCCTTCCCGCACCGGCCAACGATCGGCACACAATTCGCATACCGCCCCCACATGAACATCCGCACCTCCGCCCTCGCCTTCCTGGCCCTCCCCTTGGCTGTTGCAGCTCAGCAACCGGCCGCCACGCCCATGGTGAAATGGACCGACCTGGCAACTGCCCAGGCCGCTGCCAAGAAAGATGGCAAGCCCCTGCTGATCGACGTGTACACCAGTTGGTGCGGACCCTGCCGCATGCTGGACGCCAACACCTTCCACGACCCCCAGACCGCCGCGTATATCAACGCCAACTTCCACCCGGTGAAGTTCAATGCCGAGGGCGGCGACCCGGTGGTGTACAACGGCAAGACCTACACGAACCCCTCGTACAATCCGGCCATGAAGGCCAGCCGCAACGGCACGCATGAGCTCACCATGGCCATTGCCCCGGTGAACGGCCGCGTGGCCTACCCCACCATTGTGTACATGGACAGTCAAGGGCAGGTGCTCACCCCGGTACAGGGCTACATGGTGCCGGAGCAGATCGAGCCGATCCTCACCTACTTCGGGTCCGGTGTGTATAAGAACCAAGAATTCCCGGATTTCCAGAAGGGCTTTGTGAGCAAGCGGAAATAGCCGCCTGAACGTACTTCAGCGCACCAGCTTCCAGGTGTGCAGACCATGGGGCGATCCCACGCGCACCAGGATCAAGCTGCCCGCAAGCTCACCGGGAACACCGAAGTCGAGCCCCCCAGCACCATCCGCGACCGAGCGCATCAACAGGCGTCCGTCCACGGTGAAAAGGGAAACTTCCGATGCAGGCACCAACCCACTGGCCTCCAGCCTGCCCGTTTCCGGGTTCCACTGGAATGTCGGTCCGCCCCGTGCCCCATCGCTGACCGCAGTGGTTCCGCACGGTGGGGCATCGCCCGGCACGCTGGAAAACACACCTGCGGTGGCGCTCCAATTTTCCCAAGCGCCACCTTGCCCGGCCAAGTGGTCATTCAGGTCGAACCCGTTCACGCCGGATGGGGTGCCGGGCACTTTGTACGCCTTCACGGCCATGCCCTGCCTGTACCAGGTAAGGGGGCTTCCCGCCTGGCAGGTCTCCGGCCCCATGGGGGAAACGCAGTTGGCACGCAGGAAGTAAGCGTATTCCTCGTATTCGGGCCACTCGCCGAACACACGCGCCATGCCTTGGGGGTCGATGCATACGGCGACGTATTCATTGCAGGCAATGCCGTACACCTCGCTATCGCCCTGCTGTGCCATGCGGGCCAAGAAGGCGAAGTGGCGCCCGCGCCGGTCCGGGTTGTCGTAATGCGTGTCGGTGATCGTGCCGGCCATGTATGGCACATGGAGGAAGGAAGTACAGTCCACTGTCATGGATGTGTTGAACGGGTTGCTGAGCGCCTCGGCGGAGGTGACCGAACCGTTTTGCGCACTGAAATAGCATCCGCCCAGAATAGCCATGCCTGCACTGGTGCCGCCGATGGCGATGTGGCGCTGGTCGATGGCCTCATTGATCAGGGTCATCACCGGGGTATTGCGCCAGTAGTTCACATAGTTCCACTGGTCACCACCGGCGAACCAGATCGCCTCGGCCTTTTGGATCCGGTCTGCCACATAGGGATCGGTGGAGGCCGCGGCACTGTTGAACCGAATGGTTTCCACGGAATTCACTCCACCGAGGTCGCTGTACATGTAATTGTTGTAGCCGTCGGAGCCCGAGGCACGCAGCACCAGCACATCGCCGCCGTTGGCGCGGTCTAGGAACCATTGCATGGCCGGATCGAACTCACTGGCGCCGCCCATCATACAGGCCCCGCCCAACGGCTCGGCCACGTAGTCCACCGGGTTCCCCGTGAACCAGCTCGTATAGGCTTGGGCGTAAAGGGCCGTTCCCATGGCCAGCCCCAGAATGGAAAATGCGGCGCGGTGCATGGCCCGAATATCGGCGATCTACTTTTGGGCACATGCGCGGGATCATCCACATCCTCCTTTTGCTTGCCGCGCCGGCAACGGCACAGGTGCAGAACTGGGACGCGGCACCCTACAGCGACGCGGGCCACATCCGCTTCCACGACGACCTGGACTTCTACCTGAACGGCTATACCAAGCCGGAGATCAAGGCCATGCGCAGCCAGGTAAGCATGTGGCGCATGAACTTCGATAAAATGATGCGGGCCACCATCAAGGACATTCAATCCTACAGCGAAGGCGGGAACATGGCGGCTGGCACACCGGACTTCACCCTGCCTGATGTCCGCAGCGGAACACCGTACCATCTGGAAGGCCACAAGGGCAAACTGCGCGCCTTCATGTTCGTCAGCCTCAGCAACCCGCCCGCACGCGCACAACTTCCCTTCTGGGATAAGCTGCAGGCCAAGTATGACACCACACAGGTGGAGCTTTTCGTGATCTACGGCAAGGAGCTGCACCCCGGTGACAAGAAAAACTTCAGCAAGTACCCCGTGCCCGCCAGCATGGAACAGAAAATGGCCTATGCGCGGGAGTTTGCCCAGCTCACCCGGTTGCCCGTGCTGGTGGATGGAATGGACGCCAAGACCTTCACTTTGTACGGCCGCGCGCCCAACGGAGCTTATGTGGTCGATGCGGACGGGCGGCTGATATTCCGCAGCACCTGGGCGGACAGTCGGAAGATCGAGCAGATCATGGATACCGTGCTGAAATGGGAGGCGGATGGCAAGCCGAAATTGAAGACCCGGCAGTAAGCCCTATACCTGCACCAACTTCCACCTCCCCTTCCTGAAAATAGCCATGCAGAGCACGGCCAGCAGGCTTTCGCTCACCGCAACAGCTATGAACACCCCTTCAGGCGCCTGCATCGATCGTGCCAGGTACCAAGCCAATGGAATTTCCAACAGCCAAAAGCAGACGAGGTTCAGCCACACGGGCGTCATGGCATCACCGGCACCGTTGAATGCTTGTGACAACACCATGCCATAAGCATAGAAAAAATAGCCCGCGCTGATGATGCGGAGGGCTTGAACGCCAATAAGCGCCGCATCGGGCGCAGTGGTGAAGAAACCCATTGCCCACGGTGCAATGGCGATGAACAGCAGGGCCATGGACGTCATGTATGCCATGTTCACATGGCCGCACAGCCATGCGCTGCGTGCGGCGCGATCGGCTTTTGCCGCACCGAGGTTCTGGCCCACCAGCGTGGAAGCCGCGTTGGCAATGCCCCAGGCGGGAAGCATGGCGAAAATGATGATGCGCACCGCCACCGTGTAACCGGCCACGGCATCACTTCCAAAACCGGCCACGATCCGCACCAGGAACAACCAACTGGCCGACGCAATGAGGAACTGCGCGGAAGCCGGGCCGGACAATCGGATCACATTCCACAGGGCGCTCCACGCAACACGCAAGTGCCTCCGGGCCAACACCACCTTGCCCCGCCCGTCAAACAAGTGCCAACACTGGTAGGCCACCCCGCAACTACGCCCGGCCACTGTGGCCACCGCCGCTCCCGTGACGCCCATGGCAGGTATCGGGCCAAGGCCGAAGATCAGGACCGGGTCCAGGAGGATGTTGACCCCGTTGGCAAGCCAAAGCGCGCGCATGGCCAAGGCGGCATTTCCCGAACTGCGGAAAATGGCATTGATGCCGAACAGCAGCAGGATCACCACGTTGCCGCCCAACATCAACTGCATGAAGGGTGTGCCCAGCCGCGCCACTTCCGGGGAAGCCCCCATCAATGCGAGCAGACCACCCGGCCAGAGGATGCCTGGCACGGCAAGCACCACCCCGAGAAAGATCGCTACCAAGACGCCCTGTACCGCAGCGCGGTCGGCACCTTCACGGTCCTTTTCGCCGATGCGGCGTGCTACTACCGCGGTGATCCCGGCACCCAGGCCCCAGGCCAAGCTGTACACAATGGTCATCACCCCTTCGGTAAGCCCCACCACGGCGACGGCCTCCGTGCCCAAGCGGCTTACAAAAAACACATCCACCAATGCGAACAGCGATTCCATGGCCATCTCCAGCACCATGGGGATGCTCAGCAACACCACGGCCCTGCGCAAGCCAATGGACGTGAAGTCCCGATCCCCGCCCGCCAACGCTTCCTGCACCAACCTCCACGCCCGGGCCACCTTTGCCATGGAACAAAGGTTGCATGGCCGTGGGCTTGAAAACGGAAAGCAGTCGTGAGCGTGTTAAACTTTGGTTAAACACCAGCGCTCCGCACACGCCTGGCCCAAACTTTGGCGTCGAACGAAGAAAACCACACCACGAACAGATGAAAAAGCTTATCGCCACCCTCAGTCTCAGCGCCCTCTTCCTTGGAGCCTTCGCCCAAGAAAACACCCGCACCGTGGGTGGTAGCGGGCCCATGATCAGCTTGGACAAGGATGTGCATGATTACGGTGCGATCGACCAAGGCGCGAACGGAACATGCGAGTTCAAGGTGACCAACACCGGTGACCAGCCGCTGATCATCAGCAACTGCAAAGGTTCCTGCGGTTGCACGGTGCCCAAATGCGATACCGCACCGGTGGTTCCCGGCGCCAGCACGATCATCACGGTGAAGTACGATACGAACCGCTTGGGTCCCATCAACAAATCGGTGACGATCACCAGCAATGCGGTAAATGCGCCCACCAAGGTCATCCGGATCTCCGGGGAGGTAAAAGCCGTGGCAGGGGCCACACCCACCTCGCCGGTGAAGGCCGCCAGCCCGGTGGCGCCGACCAGCAACTAGGCCGACCTTCCAGTAATGCGAGCGGGCCGCCCATGGGCGGCCCGCTCGCATTTTCCATCGGCATGGAACACCGGACCCTTCCGGGGCAACGCTACTCGGGACCATCGGATCAAATTCGAACTGCAGGCCACGCGATCCCCCCCGAATGGTTAATTTTGCAGCGTTTTTCAGACACCGGCCTTTATCCTTACTGCGACAAACAACATGAGCGAAACCGCGAAGATCACCTTGGAGGGCAAGACATACGAGCTTCCCATTANNCGCGGCTACCCCATCGAGCAATTGGCCGAGAAGGCCAGTTTCACCGAAGTGGCCTACTTGATCCTCAACGGCGAACTGCCCAATGCCAAGCAGTTGCAGGAGTTCGAAGGCAACATCCGCTACCACTCGCTGGTGCACGAGGACATGAAGCGCTTCTTCGAGTTCTTCCCCAGCAATGCCCACCCCATGGGGATCCTGTCGGCCATGGTGAGCTCCCTGAGCACCTTCTATCCGAAGAGCCAAACGCCCAACCGGCCCAGCAAGGACGTGGAGCGAACCATCTACCGGCTGATCGCCAAGATGCCGACCTTGGCCGCCATCAGCTACAAGTACACCTTGGGGCACCCCACCATGTACCCGAACAACAAGTTGGGCTATGTGGAGAACTTCCTCCACATGATGTTCGGCCTGCCCACGGAGGAATACGTGGCGGACCCGGTAACGGTCGACGCACTGAACAAGCTGCTGATCCTGCATGCGGACCACGAGCAGAACTGCAGCGCCAGCACCGTGCGCATGGTGGGCAGCTCGCAGGCCAACCTGTACAGCGCCATCTCCGCAGGCATCGCCGCGTTATGGGGTCCGTTGCATGGGGGTGCCAACCAGCAGGTGATCGAGATGTTGGAGACTATCCGCAACGACGGGGGCGACATCCAAAAGTGGGTGAACAAGGCCAAGGACAAGGATGATCCCTTCCGTTTGTTCGGCTTTGGCCACCGGGTGTACAAGAACTTCGATCCGCGCGCCCAGATCATCAAGAAGAGCAGCGACCAGATCCTCAAGCGCCTTGGTGTGAACGACCCCGTACTGGACATCGCGCGGCACTTGGAGGAAGTGGCCTTGAAGGATGAATACTTCATTGAACGCAAGCTGTATCCCAACGTGGACTTCTACAGCGGCATCATCTACCGCGCCATCGGCATCCCCACGCGGATGTTCACCGTGATGTTCGCCATGGGCCGCCTGCCGGGTTGGATCGCGCAGTGGAAGGAAATGGTGGAGGACAAGGAGCCCATCAGCCGACCGCGCCAGATCTATACCGGGGCCAACCAGCGCAACTATGTCCCCATGTCCGACCGCGGTTGATCATTCCTTTCTGCTTATTTTGCCCCGGCTTCCCCAACAGACATGAACAAACGCAAGATCCTCGGTTACATCGTTTGGCTCGTTGCCTTTCTGGTCCCCCTGCAATACTCCATCGTCAGTACCGACGGGGTGAGCAACACGGTGGGCGTGGTCAGCTTCACCGTGCTGGTCGTGCTTGTTTTCCTGGGGTACTACTTAGTGGACAGCGCCGACGATGGGGGTGGCAAGGCCCACGCCCATGGCAACTGAGGCGGCTTGGCCAAGCGTGAACTAAGTTCTGCGGAGGGCCTCGGCTATATTTGCCGCCCGTTTCCCGCACCACCCAAGGCAGGTGCGGATCACAGTGTTGGAGAGGTGCCGGAGTGGTCGATCGGGTCTGTCTCGAAAACAGATGTGCCCGCAAGGGTACCGGGGGTTCGAATCCCTCCCTCTCCGCCA